>ERZ894214.126-NODE-126-length-71782-cov-78.7374_pt1 | contig 71782 bp, 64 predicted proteins | sample MGYA00380290_ERZ894214 | MGnify/ENA primary metagenome ERZ894214 (study PRJEB32331, sample SAMN06328421) | human gut metagenome | biome: human gut microbiome; feature: stool | host: Homo sapiens | collected 2014-09-19 ... | reverse complement strand
TCCTTTCACCGACAGCCTTTTTCAGCCGGTCAACAAACATGAGGAAACTGGCCGTTGACGGAACGGTTACCAGGTCATAATGAAATGGAACAATAATGATATCCGAGTTAACGAACATGGGTATCAGCCCTTCCGCTTTCAGACTACCTGGAGAGTCCATAAGCACAACGTCAATTTCAGGATCGTTGTGCAGTTTCTCCATAAGGGAAGTCATCATCGCCTTGTCATTGGCTTCGTATGCCCATACTTCGTATGGCATATCTTGTTCGCCGTATTTTCTGATGTCAGCTTTTCGGCACTTCATAATGGAGTGCTGGAAGTCGCAGTCTATTACCACAACTCTAACACCCTTTGTCACCAGATAGTTGGCAAAGGTGACGCAAAGGGTAGTCTTTCCTACACCTCCCTTCTGATTAGCAAATGTCACTATAACCGGAGTCTGTATCATTTCAAGTATTGATTTTGTGACAAATGTATTAACCAAGATTTTCAGGTAAGAAATGTGCAACACATTTGTGATTTGGGATGGATAAACCGGAATATTCAGATAGATGAAATTTGAATCGCATGTTTTATTTAACTATAAAAGTTACAATAGTACATTACATTGTACAATAGTTGTTTATGTCGTGTGATTTCGTGTAACAATACTCATACATTGTACAAATATAAATTTGTCACTTTTTGGACATTTAATTAACTTTGTACCCAAAATAAATAACAATGGATAAATTCATTAAAAATCTCATAGAAGGCAATAATTTCCCACCAAAAGGTTCTGTTGCTTTCACCTCTTCAGATCACGTAAGATTTCAAAATAATCAAGATATATCTGGCCATAACTATGGAGCAAACAGAAGATTAGTTATAGAAAAAAATATTGAAGATGGAGAAGGATATACCGTCACTATGTTTAACTTAGACGGTATACATCCTTTGTGGCAGAACAATATACAGATGTCTCCAAAACGTATGCGCATTACTAATGTTAGCGACAATATAGTTCAACTTCGTGGTTATGGGTATGATAGCATGGGAACTTCATTTGCGGATTATGGTGTAGTTTTACTTATTGAAAATGAAGAAATTATACGTGCTCAATTAAATATGTACGACCGAAACATAAGTATAGTTTATCTAAAATAAAATAATATGGCTGAATTAGATAGAACATTCACGGAAGAATTATTTACAGAGGTATTGGAGTCAACACCATGTATTATTGTATACTCTCAACAAGCCTTTGAGTGTAGCAAGAATTATCTTAAATCTACAACTCAGACAGCAAAAGAAATTTTCGAATCTATTCTTGGTGTCCATCAATGCAAAATTATTTATAAAGGAAAGAACAAGAAAGACTTTCGAAAATATCAGTTTATTATCGAAGAATTGAAGTTATCTATATATGTTACACCAAGACAAAATCTAACTGAATTCTCGTTAAGCTATATCTCAGACGAGGAATTTATTGTCCCAACTGATTCTTCTGAATATAAGAGCATGAATCTGAAATTCATGGCTGAAGAATATATTAATCACAATCTAATGGATTTCCTCGATCGCAATGACCTTATGACATCATATCGTGAAATCAAGGATTTCTGTACTAGTCTTCTTTCTTTGAAAGAACCCATAAGGGAGATCAATAGAGAACAATCTCGAAAAATGTGGAAAGCATATATTGATGGCGAAAGAGCATTAAATACAGATAAGAAGGAATTATTTATTGTAGAAGAAGTCGGAACCATAGAGAAAGAACACTATAATAATCGCACGTATAATACATTAACATTAAAAGTTAAAGCTCCAACTCTTCAGGAAAGATTAACTTCAGCTATAAAAAATGTTCAATATACAAAATACCGTAATCCTAATGTAGACTTTGTAACAAATAAAAAAGGAGAAATATCATTTGCAGGTTACGTTGATATAACAGAAGAAATTCTTGAAGAATTATCAAATGTAGCTGCTGATAACTGCTATAAAGTAGCTGAAGATGTAAAGCATATTCTTTCTGGTAGTTTAACACTTAAGTCATCAGAAAATCTTGATGATTTGTTGGAGGGTATTAATACAAATCTAAATGATTATGATTCGAACTATAGCTATGCAGATGGGGTATATACCTTTAACGATGATAGTGAAGCGTTATATCTAGAAGAATTAATAAAATCTGATTATCCTGAAACATTGACAACTGAACGCAGGACTGTTATAGTCGCATCGTTTAAAAGCAACCAAAATATAGCTTCAATTATATCTGAGATTAAAGAAATGCCAGGAGTGATAGATGTACTTGATTCTGTTAGTGGTCAACTACTTATAAAAACTCAGGGAAAAAGTTATCTTAACTTTAACTCTCAAGCAATACAAAGTATAAGAATTGCTGCTTGCAGAGCTATCTTTACACCTACAGATTTTAGACCAGATGTGCAAATTGAAGGTCTTTCTGTAAGTGGGAATTCATATATTTTTACTTCTAATGATTCTTATTCTTTTTTCAACACTGCATACGAGATGCACCAGAAGGTTATTGCTGCATATGATAATAAGACCTTCATAAAAAAAGAATACGACTATGGCTGTTTTGTAATTCCGAATAAGGGATTGTTGCGTGAAATGCAGTTAAAATTTGTTTCTAACAAACGGATTAGAGTTAAAGCAGCATCAGGATTGGTTGAATTTTATCCAGCTGATTATAACAACTATATAGAATTACTTTCTCAAGTTCGCCAACATTGTGGTGAATCTTTAAGTATTCAAGAACCGGAATATCATCCTTCTGTTGCTATCAAATTATTAAGTGATGATATTAGCTATTGTAAGAAAGTTTATAAGGAGGTAGCGGAAAAAATAACTGAGATTGCTCCTTCTTTTACGGCCTCTTTTGAAAATGATGAAACATGTCAGGTTCTCAATTACACTATTGAGTATACTGAGTTGGAAGAATTAGCTTCATTTCATGATGCTATCAACTCTAGTATAACTTTATACCCATCTTTGCTTACAAATGAATATGATTTAAATGATGAAGGTAAAACTATATTGTCTTTTGAGTTTGACCATCAATTAAATATAAAATTTGAAAAGAATCTTAGAAATGGTTATATAAATGAGAACGTAAATCTCATCAAGGCTAATGAATATGATGCTATTAATGAAGCGATAGATTTGGCATATGAGGAAGAGTATCAGGATTATGATGAAATTAAAGAACTGAGAAATAACAGAACTCAAATGCTGAAAAATGCTTTGAAGCTAGGAAAATGCATTGGAAGAAAACTCAATAGTATTAAATTTGAAATTAGCTCAGAATTTATTGAATACATGGAGGATCGCAATGCCCAAGGACAGGTTGAGAGATTTATACATGTTGGAGACTACTTGCAATTTCCGATGGTTGGCAAATCTTCTGAGTTACAAAGATTGGCCGATTCAATGTTGCGAATTACCAATCCAAACCAGTTCTATCCACATTCAAAAACTAAAAGGATTCCTGCACCTGCTAATCCAAGATTATGTGACTTCCTATTTGATCCTAGATATGCAGGTGAATTTGATGAGAATCTTGAAGAGGTTAAGAAACGAATAACAGAAACAAAAATTGAAAAGTTCCTTAATGATAAGCAATTGGAGGCTGTAGCAAAAGCTGTTTCTGCTCCTGATATTGCAATTATTCAAGGCCCTCCTGGTACAGGTAAGACAACTGTTATTGCAGAGATTATATGGCAACAAATACTTAAGAAACCTGATTCGAAGATTCTTCTAACTTCACAAACTAACCTTGCAGTTGACAATGCTCTTGAAAGATTGCAGGGGCGTAGAGGTATTAGACCTGTACGAATCCAGAATGCATCAATGGAGAAAGAAATCGGAATAGAAGCAAAAAGGTACATGTTGGACTTTATGGAAGATTGGTGTATTAAACCAAGTGCTGAGAATGAAGACAATGGTACAAACATTTGGATAGACTCCATTCTTAAAGGCATGACAGATGATACTAAGTATGCATCTGTTATAAATCAATGGAAGAGGGATCTTACTGTCAGAGATCGCAATACAAGAGAGTATTTCTATGAAGCATATAAGAGTAATGTAAATCTTGTTGCTGCCACTTGTAGTATATGTGGCTCCAAACAACTTCAAGAAATATATAAATATTTGTTTGGTAACAATGAGAATGCTTTTGATGTTGTTATTATGGATGAAGCAAGTAAGGCTACACCATTGGAGATGTCTGTACCTATGGTATGGGGAAAGAAAATCATCATCATAGGTGACCATAAACAGCTTCCACCGATGATGAATGAAAATAACATCATAACATCCTTGAAAAAGGCAAATCAAAAAGTATTGGCAGAAACCATCGAAAGCTTCAAGGAGTCACAATTTGAAATATTATTTAGAACAGCATTCAAACTCAAACCATCAATAGTCGCAACTTTGGATACACAATACCGAATGCATAAAAAGATTATGGATACGATTGGTCATTTCTATAGTGAAGAACTTGAAGAAGGTCTAAAATGTGGACTTGCTGATGAAGACATGGATAATGAACAATATAATGCTAGAGGAAGTCGTTATCATGGACTTACTATTCCTGGGTTTATTGAACCACAAACACATGCTATTTGGATTAATGTAAATACATATGAAAGCCAGCCGAGTGGCTCTACATCATATGTAAATTACGGTGAACTAGATGCTATTAAAACAGTCATTAAAGCCTTGCAAAAAGCAGACGGTTTCCAAAAGTTTATGGATTCTCAAGAAAAACCAGAAGATAAAGAAATAGGTATAATAACTTTCTATGGAGCACAATATGGTAAAATTAAAGAAATGTACAAGGATGGAAAAATTGACAAGTCACTTCCTTGTAGAATTAATGTTGTGGACAAGTTCCAAGGTATGGAGCGTAACATAATCATAATTTCAACCGTGAGAAGCAATAAAGAGAAACATTACGGATTTGCTGAAGATATTAGACGTATAAATGTCGGTTTCTCTCGTGCAAGAAGACTTCTAATTGTCATTGGGAATAGAGACTTCTTTAGAGAAAATGCTCATTATAAAAAATCAATTGATGAGATGGACCATTTTGATATTAAACAACTTCAACATTTGGTAAGATGAAACAAAATACATATAACAAGGGACGAAACAAAAATTTTACCCCAAAGTCTAAGAAGTTTAAGTCACAACCTCTAAAAGAGGATTTTGACAAAAAGGAAACTATTGAAGAGACGTTGGATCAACGCCTCAATAATGTCATTGATAAAAATAAAGCAATATCTGAACTCATTATCGGATATATACCATATACTATTAAGTTTGTAGCTCAGTCATATAAAGGAGTTACAAACAAACCGGAAAAAATTTCAGCATTTGAGAAAGCCATTGTTGGAATAATTAGTATTGACGGACAAACATCACTTTCCAATATTGGCAAAATATTAGGATTGGATATAGAGCATGACATTGCTGAACAAAAGATGATTCGTAATGCTATTGACTCTATGATTCGATACAATCTTGTGACGGGCGACGAGTCCGCATATTTTATCACGGAACAGGGACAAGAATTTGCCGCTCATGGTGAGAGAATGAAATCATTTAGTTCCGATTTTGAACTTTGGTATTTAAATAATAATCATTCTTTTGCCGGTTTACGTGACTGTATCTCATCTGATGATATTCAACTTATCAATGAATCAGATTTTTTAAAAGAGGAAGAATCTTTAACGCCTCTAAGCTTTGAAGAAATAAAAGCGCTTTCTGAGATACAAGCATCAAATATGCAGAGTTCAAAGGAAAGATTTATTCTTCAGAATGCAGCCCCACAAAATCACAATTTTTATAAGTACGAATTGATAGTTTGTTTTGTTCAGAGTATTAGAACAAAACAAGTCAGGGCTATTGTTTATGACGATATTACACAGAGTGTTTTGCCTCAGTTATCTCAATTAATTGAAGATGATGGAGATTTAAAACAGACTTTGTTTTCCAAAATGCTTCAAGCTGCAAGTAAAAGTGAAGACCTTACGATTTACAATGATTTAGACCTTGCCAAGTCTGATCCTTTGGTAAAGGAAGATATAGCAAATATTATTACAGCAGAAAAGAAACTTATTGAGCAAGAGGATAAGCAATCTATAGCAAATGAAGAAAATAAAAAGGCAGAGGAAATTAATTCTAATGACCTTTCAGAAAGGCTTCATAAACGTGCATTATATGATACTATTGCATTTGAATCCGAATTGCATAATATTTTCCAAATTGACAAACCTGATGAAATATGGTTATCTAGTCCATGGGTAGCAGATGGTACATTTATGCGTAATAGACTTCCTTTAATCAAGAATTATCTTAAACAAGGAGGTAAAGTGTTCATATCTTACTCTGCTCCAGACGAAGGGCTTGACAGCCACAAGGATAAAATGGTAGGAAACCAATCCCAAAAAGCACTAGAAACTTTAGAAACTGAATACGGTAAGCAGTTCTTTCATGTTGAGCTTCCTGCATTCCATAAGAAGAATGTTATTGAAGTAAAAAATAGTCAATGTGTATTGTTTACAGGAAGCTTTAACGTTCTATCATTTTCTGTGACATCTAAAAATATCACACATGTTAGAACAGAAGAGATGTGTCTTGCTCATTATCAAGCTGCAATTAATCAATATCTTTTATCAAAGAAACAATTTGCAGAAAAGTACATTGAAAAAGCATTGCAAGAGATTTCCATATTGTCTTCTGTCGATATACAAAACTACAAAAATGAGAGGATTGAGTATTTTAGAAAAGATGCTAACCTTGAGGAATTATTTATTGATTACGACAATATTCTTGAGGAACGTAGAAATTTGGCAAAATCAGACCTGCTTACAAAAGAGATAGAGGCATTAAAGAATGAAATTGAAAGCAAAATGTCAAACGGCCTATCTCAAAAAGAGGTTAGTTTTTATAGGGCAAAATTGTTTAAATTATCATCTACATGCGGTGGCTCTATCATAAGTGATGATATTCAAAATGTAATTATTCACTTGCAGAAACTAATTAATTCATCCACAATGAAGCCAAAGGTGAATAATGCAAGTGATTCATATAAACCCAAAAAGAAAAATGATTCAGGTAATACAGAATCCTATGATAAGATTTTATCTTTAACAATGTCCTTTTATGAACTAGAGCCCACAGATTCAATATCTATTATAAAACATCTCACAGCTCTCTTTTACTTGTCGTTATCCGATAATGCTATAAAAGCAAATATTGGGGACAAGTGGAAGGATAAGTTGATTGCTTTATTGAGCAGCTCAGAATTAAGGAAACTATTCAAATACAACATATTAAAAGATAAACAAGAAGGAGCTTCTCGTGTATTTATAGCTATAGATGAAAAGTTGTATGCTTTTTATAATATCAGATTGGGTAATAAATTGGTAAAGCAATTGTTTCCAAATAAAATCTTTTTGAATAAAGATGATTACCATGATCCATTAAAAAATATTGAAGAATTGTTATTTTCATTATAATTATGTCAAGATTTGAATCATCTAGATTTGTACGGAACCCTCAAATAATGAATGCTAATGTTTTAATGGCTGCATGTGAGACATTAGGATGGAAGTATTCTTTGCAAAACAATATATTATTGGTTACTGAAGTTGGAAATGATTCTAACTTCCATGGTGAGTTTGCCTTGAGATTAGATGTGTCAACTAACGAGGTTACTTACAATACTTATTATATGCCAAATGCACATGTAAAAGTAGAAGAATTAAAGGAAAAGTTTCAAGAGCTCAATGCTGAATACTCGAAAAATGCTTTAATCTCTGAATTTGAAAAAAACGGATTTACCTATAGATCGAATTATACTTTTACACCTACAGAAGAAGAAAGATTTAGTTTTTATATGGAGGCAAAATCGTATGACCCACTAGAAGATGAACCTTTTGCCTCGATTAAATTTACTATACTAAAAGACGGGACCATTATAACAGATTCTGACTATTTACCAAATGATGTAAACGAAAAGGCTCATGAAGCTATGGATATATTGGAGCAACATTTAGGTAACAAACGTGTAATGACCAAAAAGCCTGTTCCTGCCAAATATTTAAGTAAAATGAAACCTCGTAGAACAATTAATTTAAATCAAAATTCATAATAGTATGGAAGATGTTTTTCAGAAACTTATCCTAATGATTAGGGCATACTACCCTGTATTATATCTTCATAGTTACGAATACTACAGAACGAAACAAAAGATTAAGGGTATTGTAGAGCTGTTGCGTAGAGAAGGTAAGAAAGTAAATTACTATCAATGGGATTGTGTATATGGACTTGTTCAGATATTACCTGATAAAACAGAGATAAGAATTGAGCGTATGCAAAACCCTCTTGAAGTGTTAGCTTATATTCTTAACTCAAAAAAGTCTGGGGAGAAAAATATATTTGTTCTTGATGATATAAATAATCATATTGAAAGGGATGAAGTTAAATTGATGTTCCGTAAAATTGCAGAAGCAACAAATAACAATACCCATGCAATTATTCTATCGTCAATTTACAGACTTCCTGCTGAATTGGAAAAGTATATTACTGTATTACAAATACCACTTCCTAAACGTAATGAATTGGGAGAAGTTTTGGATATAGTAGCCAAGCAATCAAAAGTTGAACTCAAAACGAATCTAAGAAATAGACTGATAGATGCAGCGTTAGGAATGACATCAATGGAGGCAGATTTAGCTTACTGCCTTGCCTCTGTTAAGGATGGCTTTGACGAAAAGTCTCCTTTTACTGTATCTTCTGAAAAAGAGCAGATTATTAGGAAATCTGGGATTTTAGATTACTTTCCTAAAAATGAAAGTCTAAAAGATGTCGGAGGTATGGATAATTTAAAAGAATGGCTTAATAAAAGGCAGTTAGCATATGACAAGGAAGCTCGCGATTGGGGATTAAAAGAACCTAAAGGCTTACTTTTATTAGGTGTTCCAGGATGTGGAAAGAGCTTAATAGCCAAAAGTATTGCTTCTAGTTGGAATATGCCTTTACTTCGGTTAGATGTAGGAAAAGTCTTTCAGGGTATTGTAGGATCGAGTGAGGATAATATTCGAAAAGCAATTGCAACTGCCGAAGCTGTTGCTCCATGTGTATTATGGATTGACGAAATAGAAAAAGGTCTTAGCGGTGTACAATCAAGTGGAGCTACAGATGGTGGAGTGACTTCTAGAATATTTTCTACAATATTAACATGGATGCAGGAAAAGACAGCACCTGTATTCGTTGTGGCAACTGCTAATAATATTAATCAACTACCTCCAGAACTACTTAGAAAAGGCAGATTTGACGAATTTTTTTTTGTGGATCTTCCAAGTCAGAAAGAAAAAGAGAATATTTTTTCCATACATTTGCAAAAAAATCGTCAAAATGTATCTTCATTTGCTTTAGATATTTTAGCCCAAAAAGCTGAAGGATTTAATGGGGCAGAAATTGAAGAATGCATAAAGGAAGCAATGTTTACTGCATATGTAGAATCACAAGAAACTAATATTGCTCCCAAATTACAGATGATACATATTTTGGATGCTATCAAGAATACCGTACCTCTTTCTAAGACTATGGAGAAACAGATAACTGATCTTAGAAAATTCGCTGTTTCAAGAGCTAAAAATGCTTCTAAAGAGGTTGTCTTAGAAAATAGAATGGAAATGCCAATTCTGCTAACTCGTCCAGAATTGGAACTGGAACGCTCATTCGATTCAGTGTTATCTGAGAAAGATAGTAAAAGTAACAATATATAATTAGGTGTTAACAAAACGTTGCTCCACCTCTTTCCATTTCGAACAGAGAAGTGAAATGCGTTTATGCTGATGGTACTGCAAATGCGGGAGAGTAAGTGAATGCCAGCCCGGAAGCAAACAGGGATGATAACATGTGATGCAATAACAATCAAATAGTACAAAATTATGTTCGATAAATTTTATTTTTTGAACAATGGTGATGTATAGTTTGAGCAGTCTCGCAATAAAGGGGCTGCTCCTAAAAAGACATCTCCTTTTTGGGAAGAGTTTTAGAAACAATTGGGTAAGCGACTCGCTGATTTAATTTGGGTATCAATTATGATACTTCTGATATCTCTTCTCTAAGCAGACCTCCTGAGCATGAGGGTAAAAGGCTCATTTATAATATATATGCTTGAATTAGAACTAAAATAATACAGTAGTGAACTATATTTGTGTATTATACCAATGGAAGTCGCTTTATTCTTAGCACTCTATAGAAGGCTCTCGCCACGTATGGACATCGGCATCACTATCGCAATGAATATTTTTTGCGAACCCTAGTCAACTTCAATATGATTGACATAAAGAGGGAGATATTCGCAAAATATTCAGTAAGCAATGTAACCCCAAATTTTCTAAGTCAAAAAATGATATATATAGCCAAGAGGGAAGTTATAGTAGTTAATTCAAAAATTCACTAGCTCTAAAATGCTGACGAAGATGGTTTTTAACATGATGGTATCAAAATATCCGAAAGATATTCTGCCATCAGATAAGAAACGTCTCTATGCTTTAGTTTGATTTGTTTAAAGTAATGAAGTTAAATGAACTAATCAAAACAGATGGACGGATTTAATTCCTCAAATGATATTTCGTCTGAATTAGACGAAACTAACGACAGAGTAGTAAATCAATATAATATTGAAACTTAAACATAACATTATGTTATTCGGAAATAGAATTAGAGAACTCAGAGATAAGCAGGGCGTGTTGCAACGACAATTGGCAGCACTACTGGAGATAGACACACCTATGTTCAGTAAGATTGAACGAGGTGATAGGCGAGCAAAGCGTGAACAGGTGATTAAGCTTGCAGAATACTTGCATCAAGACGTGAAAGAGATGTTGACGTTGTGGTTAGCAGATAAAGTTCTTGATGCTGTAGGCACTGAAGATGAAATAAGTTATGATGCAATAACAGTTGCACAAAAACATGTCCCAAAGTAATGGGTTCAGGTAATGTCTTCCTATTGTCACTTAATATAATGTTATCTTTTTCATTGAATTACCATCATCGATATCATCATAGCTACCTTTCTGTCCAACTTCCCACTCACGTTTCTCGCTATGACTGCCACCACCTACATCACGCAGCTTGGTCTTGCCAGAGAAATGTGAAGTCGACTTTGTTTGTTGCTGGTATTTTTGCCGTTCAATTTGTTTCACAGATTGTTTCAATCTTTCAAGATTGAAGTTTTCTTCAGTAAGATTTATAATGATGTGTTGCTTGAAATTGATTGCATAAGTTGCATCCTCCTGACGGATAGTAAAGCCTTCTTCATGTAGTCTGCTCCTGACCGATGTAATATTTTCATCATTGAATATATCACGCAACCGATTCACAGCATCAGTATGGTGGTGGGTTCTTTCTAGAGATACATCCACTAAATCAGTCCGGGATACCTTGAAGATTTTGCAGAGCAGATCACGTTCAGCCTCAGTTGCCGGGCTGAACATTTCTACCATAGCTATACGGTTGTTACGGTCAATTGCTTCTGCCATAAAAGGTTTTAACGGACGGCTTTGGCCATCAAAATAAATGATGCCTTTCTTGATATAGGCACGCCGTTTCCTGATTTTACTGTATATTTCACTCTGGGTAATCTTAGGATTAAGTGTAAGTAACCGGTCAATATAGTCCTCAATCCGATTGAACCGCTCTTCAGGAGTAGTAAAGTCCAGAAGTTCCTCTACAGACAGCACTCTTGCACCATGAATAACAATCCTGTTTGCATGATCAACGAGCATATATCCGTAGGGTGCATCCTTCTTGCCGAAGAATACAATGTCAATGCCGAACTTCGTTTTCAATTCCTTTTGCAGCTCCTCCTTGTTGGAACTTACGTCACGGTATTTCTTTAATACACTTCTGAGCTGACGGCAACGTGTTCTTTCCCGATAACCGCTCTTGAAAAGACTTTCTATTTCAGTAAAAGGAATTTCCTTCTGAACCTTTCCACCATGCTTAATAAAAACATTTTCATCTTTCTGATATACTTCATATCCCATGGAAACCATGATTGCCTTGAACTGGGCAAAGGAAGAGAATGTATATTGTTTGGCAGCATCAATATCATTTTCCGTTTTCATTTTCCTGTCATTTCCCAAAATACGGTCAATGACCTCCTGGGAACGTCTGCGCTCATGGCTGTGCTGAATCTTTCTTCCATCAGGTGCCACTCTTGAAGTGACAATATGAAGATGGGTATTCTCCGTATCATAATGGGAGTAAACAAGCAACGGTTGACCGGATTCTCCGTATCCCATTTCCTTGAGATACTGGTGTGCAAAATCCAGCAACTCATCTTCCGACATTTCGTGTCCCTTACATGATATGGCTACATGAAATTGCGGTTTCCTGATTCTGCTGTTCTGTGAACTGTATTTCTGGAGATAACCGACCAGTTCACTCGGGGTAGGTTTGTGAAATGTTCCGAGTGAACCGAAATTCTGAATCTCGATAAGCCGTGCAACACCTTTCGAGACTTTATGTTCATTGTAACCGACAGCATGGAAGTTCGTACTTCCTGGTAATATGGTTGCTATCATATTGAATCTTTATTTATCAAGGTTTAAGTGACTGAGAAACCAAAATACTTCAAGTTCATTAATTTACAGTTACACAATAATAATATCTGAAATGATTGAATACCGTGTAATCTGCAATTCAGATTCTGACAGCTTTCTGTGTCAGAGAATCAAGGTCTTTCTTTATTCGGTTTAATGTATCCTGCGTTTCAAGGATAACAGGTAACAGAACTTCCTGAATATAGCCGGGTGCGAGTAATCCGGCTACCGCAAGCTCATTGGCACGTTTAACCGACTGATTAAGGTTACCTCCAGCCCAGGAAAGTTCATTCTGATATTTCCGGTAAAACAAACCCAAATCATTCATCAGTTCGAGCTGCCTTTTGGTACCGATATTTGAATATTCTGCCAGTGCCGAGCGTATATAATGGCTCACAGATGAATAGGAGGCAGATTTCTCCTTAAACTGTTGTACTTCCTCCGGTGTCATTCTGACCTTGATGTACTTGGTTCTCTGATTCTTCATGCTTGGATACATTGGTGGTTAGGTTTCCCGGACCATCTTTCGCCATGCGAAACAACGGCCAGCCGCTCCGATGCGCCAGCATTCGGCAAGTTACTTTTGTGAGTACGAAACGGAGTTTTGTGGCCACAAAAGTACAACTTGCTTGGAAAACTCTGTACGGCAGAACAATGCCTTCCGGGAATGATTATTACACCCAAATTTACCGGAGAAGCCGTTGCAAACCGAAATCAACAACACAATTCTTTGGAGGCATATTCCTGCTAACCATGTGCTGTAGCATCCGGTTGTCTTGGAATATCCACATAGCGGAATATTGTTGTATAGAGTCCTAAAACTCATCAAACCAATTTTTGTCTATTCAGAAACAGATGCTATAAGTATTATTCGATTTTATAACCATAAAAATCGCAGTAATAAGAAAATAATGTTTCTATACATATGGTTGGATAAACCAAAGTTTCAAAAACACACAAGATGTAGTTATATGGGATAGATGGCTATTGTTCTCATAAAACCTATATCCAATATAATATGTAATCCCGATACCATGATAGCATGGTAAAAGTAACCTGATTATCTAAGTTATTGGAATCCCAATAAAAGGGAAAATATAATCTTGTAGCTGATTCAGCTGATGAAATGGCTATCGGGAAACCTTATTTTATTTGAACTATATTGCAAAAATATTCAGACAGAATAACCTTGCATTCAGAGTCTGGAGGGACCTCGTTATCATGGTGATATAACACTGATAATCAGTAAAAATCTACTCGAATAATAAGAAAATAGTGTTGCGTAAATTTCTGTATCTCATTGATTTTTAGTATATTTATATAATTAATAAGCTCTTATACTCATAAATATTACACATTATGTTTGAATTGCTGTTGATTATATATCTGCTGCCGGTACTTATTATCAGTGTGCTACTCCTGAAACTGGTATTCTGGTTTTTGAGGATTTCCATACGTCTGGCTGTATGGCTGATAAAGAAGACTGTCATATTTATATGGAAGCTTATCATACTTGTCTTTGCTATAATTATAGGCCGTGAAATCATGTTCTGGAATCAACCGGACAAATAGAAAGAACCGTATCAGTGAGTGAAATGATACGGTTCTGATATTAATGGACTGATTTTTCCCTCTATGTGTCCAATTTAGAATCCCTTGCCTTTGCTTCTGACATATACTGCTTCTTTTTGAGAATCACAGTTTGTTAATCGGAACTGTACGTTACATCCTACGGGTATGTCATTAGGAAGTTGATTGGCAAGTGCTGAAATAACATCATCAACGGTATCAAAACCTATGTCTGTAACTTCGGCAATAACTTCGCCTTTGAAATATGCTCTTCCATATATCATCATCTTTTTTGTAATACGAAACATTTTCTCTGCAGGTGATTCAAGGTTACGAACCAAACTCTGTTTACTGTTTTTATTACTGAAAAATATGAAGTCTATGATTTTTGCATTAAGTTCCCATGCCGGAGTAAAGTCTATTTTTACATAGCCTCTTGTTATATTAAATCCATGGCTATGGTTCATACCAAATGCTACCTCATACATATTTGCTCCACAATCGTTTTGAGCAATGGTTGCCCAGGTATGACGAAACGTATAAAAGCAATAATATTCCTCCTTGGACATTCCCATATCTTGGCATATTCGCCTGATTCCCATATTTATATTGGCATTGAAACTATCGGAATTACTATAGCGACTATGAAAATTAAACAGATATTCATCTGTTTGGTCCGTAGATAGATATTTATTAAATGTATCCTGTATAAACGGTTCAATACGAATCTCCATGTATGCTTCATCCCTACGACTATGTCTTGTTTTCGCTCTCTTATATCCTATAATACCATTTTTGTAATCTTTCTTTTTCAGTTCGTAAAGGTCTATCGTGTTAATACCACCCATACACAATGAAAGCAGGGCTATATCTCTGCCGAGTTCAGGAAGGGGAGATACCATTTTACTTTGTGGCAGAGGACGATTAAAGAATTCACGACAAGCTTCTGCACTGATTGCTATTTTCAGTGTATTGTCTGATTTTGGGATTATAATTTTTAGCCATGGATTGTATTTTATACGCAAAATACCACGTTCTTCGTCATTCAATTCTATGATTGCTTTCTTAAAAATCTGTCTGATACAAGTAGGATACATTTCTTTTGCTCTGCTGGTCTTATACAATGTGTCAATCCATTGTGTTAAAACAGAAGTCGTAAGAATGCTAAACATGATTTTGGTAGTACCTATATACCGTTCTAAATGATTGACTGCAAGTTTATAGTTTTTTGCATTACGTTCATGCCCTTCAGATTCCATCTTCGAAATAAACTTTCTCGCATAATCACTGAAGCATGTCTCTTCATCATTTTTGTGAAGGAATTCTATGACATCCTTAAGTTCCCAAAATGTAGCGTCAACACGATTCAGTTTGTCTGTATATTGGCGTATGATTATAGCACAATATTCATTCACTACCGGGTCTGTTAACTCACCATTACTGGTTATATGAGCCGGATCAATAATCTTGTTAGTCTTGATGTAACTTGTTTTGCGCTGATGTGTGACTCTGATGTAAACTGTATAGAATCCATCTGATCTTGGCTTTTTTACCGTTGCTTTGAATGTTGTCATACCTACTATATTTTAATGATAAAACAATGGGGAAAACTTTGGGGTAAACGGGGTAAACATGGCCATTTTTGGGGTAAACATAGAGTAAAACAAATACGTTTATTTGGCTCATTTTTTGCGGTCAAATGTACGAACCGTCTAAGCGCAAATCAGGCTGTAATTACCGTAAAACGGTGAATTACAGCCTGATATAAAAATAATATTTTTAAGAGATTATTCCTCGATTGCAGCCTGCGCCGCCGCCAGTCTGGCAATCGGCACTCTAAATGGAGAACAACTAACGTAGTTCAAACCTACCCGGTGACAGAACTTCACAGAAGAAGGCTCACCACCATGTTCACCACAGATACCACATTTCAAATCCGGACGGATAGCACGGCCTTTTTCTGTCGCCATACGTACCAGCTGTCCCACACCATTCTGGTCGAGAACCTGGAACGGGTCTACTTTCAAAATCTTCTTTTCCAGATAAACAGGAAGGAAAGAAGCTATATCATCACGAGAATAACCGAAGGTCATCTGCGTCAAGTCATTTGTACCGAATGAGAAGAACTCGGCAGAAGAAGCAATACGGTCGGCAGTCAAAGCAGCACGCGGGATCTCGATCATTGTACCTACTTTGAAGTCAATACTATCTCCTACTTCCTCAAACAATTTCTTAGCTTCCGAGCGAATCACATTTTCCTGCTCCTTGAATTCATACAAGATACCGGTTAACGGAACCATGATTTCCGGATGAGTTTCCACTCCTTCTTTCTTCAGTTCCAATGCAGCACCCAAAATTGCACGTGTCTGCATTTGAGTAATTTCAGGATAAGTATTTCCTAAACGGCAACCACGGTGACCTAACATCGGGTTATGTTCACAGAGTGATTCTACACGTTGCTGGATATATTGCAGGCTTACACCCATTGTATCCGCCATTTCCTGCTGTCCCTTCAAATCGTGAGGAACAAACTCATGCAAAGGAGGATCGAGCAAACGAACGGTTACCGGGCAACCAGCCATTGCTTTAAAGATACCTTTGAAGTCTTCTTGTTGATATGGAAGAATCTTAGCCAATGCTTTCCGACGTCCTTCTGCATTTTCCGCCAGGATCATTTCACGCATTGCTTTGATCTTTTCGCCTTCGAAGAACATGTGTTCTGTACGGCAAAGGCCGATACCTACTGCACCGAAGTTACGTGCAACTTCCGCATCATGAGGAGTATCCGCATTGGTACGTACCTGCAAACGAGTATATTTATCAGCCAGTGTCATCAATTCGGCAAAGTCGCCGGAAAGCTCTGCAGCTTTCGTTTCTACCTTGCCATTATATACTACACCTGTACTTCCGTTCAAAGAGATATAGTCACCTTCTTTCAGCAATACACCGTCAATCTCTACCGTACGGTTTTTATAATCAATGTTCAATGCACCTGCACCCGATACGCAGCATTTACCCATACCACGAGCCACAACAGCCGCGTGAGAAGTCATACCGCCACGAGCCGTAAGAATACCTTCGGCAACTGCCATACCGGCCAAGTCTTCCGGAGAAGTTTCGATACGCACCATCACCACACGTTTACCGGCAGCATGCCATTCGGCAGCATCATCAGCAAAGAATACGATCTGACCGGTTGCAGCACCCGGAGAAGCCGGAAGACCACGGGTCAACACTTTGGCTTTCTTCAAAGCATCCTTATCGAATACAGGGTGGAGCAATTCATCAAGTTTATTCGGTTCCACGCGCATCAAAGCAGTCTTTTCGTCAATCATACCCTGACGGAGCAAGTCCATAGCAATCTTTACCATGGCAGCACCTGTACGCTTACCATTACGTGTCTGGAGGAACCAGAGTTTACCTTCCTGTACGGTGAACTCCATGTCCTGCATATCTTTATAATGATTTTCCAGTTTAGTCTGGAGAGCATCCAATTCTTTATAGATTTCCGGCATTGCTTCTTCCATTGAAGGGAATTTCGCAGCACGAACATCTTCGGTAACGCCAGCCAATACAGCCCAACGTTGAGAACCAATCTTAGTGATCTGCTGTGGAGTACGGATACCTGCCACTACATCTTCACCTTGTGCGTTAATCAGGTATTCACCATTGAAAAGGTCTTCGCCTGTACCGGCATCTCGTGAGAAACAAACACCTGTAGCCGATGTATCACCCATATTACCGAACACCATAGCCTGTACATTGACAGCTGTACCCCATTCATCAGGTATACCTTCCATCTTACGATAAAGAATAGCGCGTTCATTCATCCATGAATCAAATACAGCACAGATAGCTCCCCAAAGTTGTTCGTATGCACAAGTCGGGAAATCTTTTCCGGTCTGTTCTTTTACAGCGGCCTTGAATTTCTTTACGAGTTCCTGCAAGTCTTCCACTTTCAACTCGTTATCCAGTTCTACCCCTTTCGCTTTTTTCACCTCTTCGATGATAGCTTCGAACGGGTCGATATCTTCTTTATTGGTAGGCTTCATGCCCAACACAACGTCACCGTACATCTGTACGAAACGACGGTAAGAGTCCCATGCAAAACGTGCATTACCCGTCTTACGGATAATACCTTCCACCACTTCATCATTCAATCCGAGGTTCAGGATCGTATCCATCATACCCGGCATAGATGCGCGTGCACCGGAACGTACAGATACCAACAAAGGATTTTCAACATCACCGAATTTAGATTTCATCAACGCTTCCACATGAGCGATTGCTTTTACAACTTCATCTTTCAGCAACTCAACCACTTTATCACGTCCTAACGTATTGTATTCCGTACAAACATCTGTAGTTATTGTGAATCCGGGAGGGACAGGAATTCCGATTAAATTCATTTCAGCAAGGTTGGCTCCCTTACCACCGAGCAAATTCTTCATGTCAGCCTTTCCTTCTGCCTGACCATTACCAAAGGTATAAACTCTTTTTTTATCCATAATATTGTGTTTAAAGTTACATTATGATTTTTTTCTGTTCGCAAATCTAAGGATATTTCGCAAACTTGAAAACTTTTTGCGAAAAAACTTTCTATCAAAATGCAATTTCGACATTACAATCCGGAATATTTCTGTATACCCGAATTTTTTCCAAAAAAAATACCTACTTTTGCAAAGTAATTATTAGACTGGTGTAAAAGTGGCAAGAAAGAAAAAAGAGCTTCCCTTATTGGAGAAAGTAACAATCATGGATGTGGCTGCCGAAGGAAAAGCCATAGCAAAAGTAAACGACCTGGTGATTTTTGTTCCCTATGTAGTACCGGGTGATGTTGTAGACCTGCAAATCAAGCGTAAAAAGAATAAATATGCCGAAGCTGAAGCGGTAAAGTTTCACGAGCTGTCGCCCAATCGCGCTGTTCCTTTCTGCCAACATTATGGCGTATGCGGTGGCTGCAAGTGGCAAGTGCTCCCCTATTCAGAGCAGATCAGATATAAGCAAAAGCAAGTGGAAGATAATTTGAGACGTATTGGAAAGATCGAACTTCCCGAGATTTCTCCGATTCTCGGTTCTGACAAAACGGAGTTTTACAGAAACAAACTGGAATTCACCTTTTCAAATAAGCGCTGGTTGACAAACGAGGAAGTTCGTCAGGACGTGAAATACGATCAGATGAATGCGGTAGGTTTCCACATTCCGGGAGCATTCGACAAAGTACTGGCTATTGAGAAATGCTGGTTGCAGGATGATATATCCAACCGCATCCGGAACGCAGTACGTGACTACGCTTACGAACACGATTATTCTTTCATCAATCTGCGCACACAGGAAGGTATGCTGCGGAATATGATTATACGCACATCTTCCACAGGGGAACTGATGGTAATCGTCATTTGCAAGATTACAGAAGATCACGAAATGAAACTGTTCAAGCAATTACTCCAATTCGTAGCGGACTCTTTCCCCGAAATCACTTCTCTTCTATACATTATTAATAATAAGTGCAACGATACCATCAACGATTTGGACGTTCACGTATTTAAAGGGAAAGACCACATCTTTGAAGAGATGGAAGGCTTGCGTTTCAAGGTCGGCCCGAAATCATTCTATCAGACTAACTCGGAACAGGCTTATAATTTATATAAGATAGCCCGTAACTTTGCCGGATTAACAGGAAACGAACTGGTATATGACCTTTATACAGGAACAGGAACAATTGCCAATTTCGTTTCACGCCAAGCCCGTCAGGTGATCGGTATCGAATACGTGCCGGAAGCTATTGAAGACGCAAAGGTGAATGCAGAGATCAATGATATCAAGAACGCAATTTTTTATGCCGGTGATATGAAAGATATGCTGACGCAGGATTTCATCAATCAGCATGGACGCCCCGACGTAATCATCACAGACCCTCCCCGTGCCGGTATGCACCAGGATGTGATTGATGTCATTTTGTTTGCGGAACCGAAACGAATTGTATATGTTAGTTGTAATCCTGCTACTCAAGCGCGGGATCTGCAATTACTGGATGAAAAGTATAAGGTGAAGGCTGTTCAACCTGTAGATATGTTCCCTCACACTCACCACGTAGAAAATGTGGTGTTGCTGGAACTTCGATAAAGAGTTCACCACAGATTACACAGATTAACACAGATTATAATAATCAGTAATAAAAATCTGTGCTAATCTGTGGTGAAAAATAAATTCTCAAAAGAAAAAAGAAATGAAAAAAAGACCTAGAAGAACTCCTGCTGAAAAAGCACGTGCTCAATATACCAATTATGCAGTCAAAGAGCCCATGGAATTAATGGAGTTCCTGGCTGCCAAGATGCCGGATGCAAGTCGCACGAAATTAAAATCGTTGTTAAGCAAGCGGGTCGTGTTTGTTGATAATGTGATAACCACACAATTCAACTTCCCCCTTGAAGCGGGCATGAAAGTGCAAATCAGCAAGCAAAAGGGAAAGAAAGAATTTAATAACAGATTGCTGAAGATTGTATATGAAGACGCCTATATCATTGTCGTCGAAAAGATGCAAGGACTTCTATCCGTCAATACGGAGCGTCAGAAAGAGCGCACTGCCTACACGATACTGAATGAATATGTGCAACGCTCCGGACGTCAATTCCGTGTGTTTATCGTTCACCGCTTAGATAGAGATACTTCCGGTCTGATGATGTTTGCCAAAGATGAAAAAACGCAGCGGACGCTACGCGACAACTGGCATGAGATAGTGACCGACCGCCGATATGTAGCTGTAGTGGAAGGTAGTATGGAAAAAGATTATGATACAGTCGTTTCCTGGCTGACTGATAAAACGCTTTATGTAAGTTCCAGTGAATATGATGACGGTGGATCAAAATCTATTACCCACTATAAGACAATCAAACGCGCTAACGGATATTCTCTGTTGGAACTCGATTTGGAAACTGGCCGAAAGAATCAGATTCGTGTACACATGCAGGATTTAGGCCATCCTATTATCGGCGACGGAAGATATGGAAGAGAAGATTCTCCCAACCCTATCGGACGATTGGCACTCCATGCCTTCAAACTTTGTTTCTATCATCCGGTAACGGGAGATTTAATGGAGTTCGAGACGCCTTATCCGGCGGAATTTAAGAAGTTGTTTTTGAAAAAATAAATTCCTATATTCAAAAAATAAAGCCAGAATCATGATTGACTCTGGCTTTATTTTTAATCTTTATCACTGTTTTATTGACGACGCATATAGAATGGTTGTCCATCTATTCTATCCCTAAAATCCCGCCAATTATTATACCATGTTCCACTAAAAGTTCTATCGGTAGCTTCCGCACCCCAAATATAGGCATAAGTGCCATCACCATAAAAATATAATTCCATTGAATTATATCCTCCATCAATCCATCTCCACTCAAAAACCAAATAATTCGGATCACCGGCAGAACCAATTGTTCCTTGATTTCTCGCGTTAAAAGTCATAAGCGTACCTCTTCCCCAGGTATATGCCCCGAAATCAATCTCTTCATTCGTATACCACTCACCAGGCAGATTAAATTCTGTCTCGTCTTCACTTTCACACGAAGTAAAGCCAACCAATAAAGTCAGCATCATCAAGATACCCGCATATTTCTTTATCATTTCCATAATTCTCTAGTTTATTGCGTTTATTAATACAAAATTAGCGTTTTTTATTTACTATACATCACAAGCCACAAGTTTTTTGTACCTTTGCGAAGATAATATTAAAATTTCCACATGAAACTTCTTTGGCTTGATTTAAATAGTTCGTACGCTCATTCTTCGCTGGCATTGCCAGCCTTACATGCCCAGATAGCAAATAATACAGACATTGAATGGTGTACGGTCTCCGCCACTATCAATGAAAATACCGGTAGTGTCGTCAATCAAATCTACCGCCATCAACCGGATATCATTGCAGCTACCAACTGGCTATTTAATCACGAGCAACTCCTGCACATCGTTTCACGCGCAAAAGCGTTACTACCTCACTGCTGTGTTATACTCGGAGGTCCCGAGTTTTTAGGAGATAATGAAGCTTTCTTATATAAGAACAAATTTGTAAGCGGAGTGTTTCGCGGAGAAGGCGAAGAAGTATTTCCATTATGGTTAAAAGTGTGGAATCAGCCAAGAAAGGAATGGAAATCAATCACAGGACTTTGTTACCTGAATGAATCAGGAGAATATCAGGATAACGGGCTCGCCCGCGTCATGAACTTTTCTGAATTGGTTCCTCCCGAAAAAAGCCGTTTCTTCAATTGGAGCAAACCATTTGTACAGTTAGAAACTACCCGGGGATGTTTTAACACCTGTGCTTTTTGTGTCAGTGGAGGTGAAAAGCCGGTTCGTACCTTATCTCTCGAAGCAATCAAAGAACGTCTCGACGTGATACACGAACACGGAATCAAAAACGTGCGAGTACTGGATCGTACTTTCAATTACAATAATAAACGGGCAAAAGAGCTATTAAATTTATTCCGCGAATACCCGGACATCTGTTTCCATCTGGAAATTCATCCGGCACTACTTTCCGATGAACTCAAACAGGAATTAGCCACTCTGCCTAAAGGTCTGCTGCACCTGGAAGCCGGTATCCAAAGCCTTCGGGAAAACGTGCTTGAACAAAGTCGAAGAATAGGAAAACTCTCTGATGCTTTGGCCGGACTCCACTATCTATGTTCACTTGAAAACATGGAAACTCATGCCGACTTGATAGCCGGACTCCCACTCTACCATCTATCAGAGATTTTCGACGACGTCCGTACCTTAACCGAATATGGCGCAGGAGAAATACAACTGGAATCTCTGAAATTACTTCCGGGCACCGAAATGCGAAGAAGAGCGGATGAATTAGGTATACAGTATTCTCCACTTCCTCCATACGAAGTACTTCAAACCCGTGAAATCACGGTAGATGAGTTACAAACAGCCCATTATCTGTCACGCCTGTTAGACGGTTTCTATAACACTCCTACCTGGCGAAATATCACCCGTATACTAATTTTGGAGAACACCCATTTCATACATGACCTACTCGACCATCTGGTCCGGACAGATGTCATCGACACTCCTCTTAGCCTGGAAAGAAGAGGATTAATCCTTTATGATTTCTGCAAGAATCATTATCCCGACTACCTGACACAAGTCAGTATTGCATGGATAGAAGCAGGTATGTCATTAAAAAAAGCTCCGGCAGAAAAAGTAAGAACCAAAAGACAGTTACCTCCTGAAAGTTGGGAAGTAGTATACGGTGCATACCGCGAAAATCTACGACTATGTTTCCTCCCTGTCGATGAAGAAGGACATGGCTACTGGTTTGGCTTTGAATCGGAAATTCAGAAGATACAACCGGTTTTCAAAGCTAGAAAATTATCATAAACAAAAGAAAAGTATTCCCATATTATGTGAAATAATTACTATTCACTAATCGTTCAAAGCAGCATATCCTGTTTTTCACCGTCCATACAATAAACTTTACTAGCACAGTGTATGGACATTCGGAAATATCAATTGAATATTCTTTGTTTATTATTGCTCCCTTTATCCGCAGCAGGACAAAAATGGAGCAAACACGACTCACAATATAATACTATACGAAAAAGATAGGAATGGGTACCTCAAATCAGTATTTCATACGAATGGTAGATTCTATCGAGATAACCAACGATATAAGAAAGTTTTAGAAAGCAAGAAAGCATATTTTCCATTTATTCTCGTACCTTTGTCATACGATTAAATATGCTATCATAATGAAGAACTTTATCAAGGGATTCCGGTTTACTCCCTCCAATTATCCGGCCGAAATAGAAGCAAAAATACAGAAATACAGGAAACAAGGTTACAAACTTCCTCCCCGTAAAGTACTCCGTACTCCCGAACAACTGGAAGGTATTCGGGAAAGTGCCAAAATCAATACTGCACTGTTGGACTATATTTCAGAAAATATTCGCGAAGGAATGTCTACTGAAGAGATTGATGTATTGGTATATGATTTCACCACCAGCCACGGTGCTATCCCTGCCCCACTCAACTACGAAGGATTTCCTAAAAGTGTATGCACAAGCATTAACGACGTGGTTTGTCACGGTATTCCCAACAAAAATGAGATTCTGAAAAGCGGAGACATTATCAATGTGGACGTTTCTACCATTTACAAAGGATATTTCTCAGATGCATCCCGTATGTTTATGATTGGCGATGTCAATCCTGACATACAAAGATTAGTACAAGTCACCAAAGAGTGTATGGAAATAGGTATTGCCGCCGCACAACCCTGGAAACAACTGGGTGATGTAGGCGCCGCCATCCAGGAACATGCAGAAAAGAACGGTTTCAGCGTAGTTCGTGATCTCTGCGGACATGGCGTAGGGATGCAATTCCATGAGGAACCGGACGTAGAGCATTTCGGCCGACGGGGTACGGGCATGATGATCGTACCGGGAATGACCTTTACCATCGAACCCATGATTAACATGGGAACCTACGAAGTCTTTATAGATGATGCCGACGGATGGACTGTCTGCACCGACGACGGCCTCCCCTCCGCCCAATGGGAAAACATGATTCTGATTACTGAAAACGGAAACGAAATTCTTACTTATTAATGGAATTAATTTTACTTATCGTTGTTGCTGCATTAGTGATAGTCTTACTAATACTGTCACTTACAAAAGGTAATAATCAAACGCAAGCGGAACAACTGCAAACAGCTTTGCGCCAACAAATGCAGGAGAATCGCGAAGAACTAAATCGCAGCATCCGGGAACTCCGCCTGGAGATGACTCAAACGCTGAATCAGAATATGCAGCAATTGCAAGACGTATTGCACAAAAATATGTTGACTAACGGAGAGCTGCAGCGTCAGAAATTCGATATGATGGCCCGTCAACAGGAATCATTGATTAAATCGACCGAAAAGAGGTTGGATGACATGAGGACAATGGTGGAAGAAAAATTGCAAAAGACATTGAACGAACGCATTGGCCAATCATTTGAAATTGTCCGCTCACAACTTGAGAATGTGCAGAAAGGACTAGGCGAAATGAAATCTCTGGCTCAAGACGTAGGCGGATTAAAGAAGGTGTTGAGCAATGTAAAAATGCGTGGCACATTCGGTGAAGTTCAGTTAGGAGCATTATTAGAGCAGATGATGAGTCCGGAACAATACGACGCTAATGTAAAAACCAAGAAAAGCGGAACCGAATTCGTTGAATTCGCAATCAAACTTCCGGGAAAGGATGATGCGAACAGCACCGTCTATCTGCCTATCGACGCTAAATTTCCCAAAGATGTATACGAACAATATTATGATGCTTTTGAAGCAGGAGATACTGCATTGATAGAATCGTCCGGCAAGCAATTGGAAACAACCATCAAAAAAATGGCGAAAGACATTCACGACAAATATGTAGACCCTCCTTTTACCACAGACTTCGCCATTATGTTTCTGCCTTTTGAAAGCATTTATGCCGAAGTAATCCGAAGAACAAGCCTGGTAGAAACTCTGCAAAAAGATTACAAAATAGTTGTCACAGGACCTACTACACTAGGGGCTATTCTAAATAGCCTGCAAATGGGATTCCGCACGTTAGCTATTCAAAAGCGAACGGGAGAGGTTTGGACGGTATTAGGAGCTGTAAAAACAGAATTCAGCAAATTCGGAGGACTACTCGAAAAAGTACAGAAAAACCTTCAAAATGCCGGTGACCAACTAGAAGAAGTAATGGGTAAGCGGACTCGCGCTATCGAACGAAAACTCCGCCAAGTTGAACAATTGCCACATGAAGAAAGCATGAAAATTCTTCCGATAGATGATGGGGACGATGAATCGACAGATTAAAGCGAAATCCGAAGTACGACATATCCCAGTAAGCCGGAAAGTACGGTTCCGGTCAATACACCAAATTTGGCCTGATTCAATAATACAGGATAGTCTACCCCAAAAGAAAGATTAGCGATAAAGAGTGATACAGTAAAGCCAATACCTCCCAACAATGCAACTCCGGAAAGATTCTTCCAAGTCATCCCTAAAGGCATGGGAGTCAATCTTGTTTTTATAGCCAGCCAGGTAAAGAAATATATTCCAATAAATTTTCCCAGTAACAGACCGGCAGCAACAGCAATACTGACAGCTCCCACTAATTCGCCTCCCCCACTAAACACAACGCCGGCATTGACAAATGCAAAAAGAGGAAGAATCAAATAATTGACTGTTCCATGCAAATTATCTTCTAATGACTGCAACGGACTAATTACACGGTCGGAAGCCGATTCGACCTCTTTCAACTTGGCTATTTGCTCATTAGTCAGCACAATGCTTTCAGATTGCATTGCCGGAAAACCGGCAATGGTATGACGAATTTTTTCGATGTACTTCCCTACATTCAGACGAGGTTTAGCGGGAATAACAAAAGCAAGAATAACTCCCGAAATAGTGCTATGAATACCGGATTGCAAAAATAAATACCAGATAATCACCCCAATCACCAAGAAGAATACCTTATTTGTCGTTCCATACTTTCCTATAAAATAAAGTAAAATATAAAAGAGTATAGCTACCAAAAGATAGCCATAGGCAACATGTGAACTATAAAAAAGAGCGATCACCAAAATTCCCCCAATATCATCGACTACCGCAAAAGCAGTCAAAAAAATCTTCAAACTCAACGGCACACGGCTGCCTAATAAGCTCAACACCCCCAATGAAAAAGCAATATCCGTAGCCATAGGAATGGCGAGTCCATGTCCGCCTTCACTACCCGGAACACAAATAAGCGAATAGATCATCACAGGCAACAACATCCCACCACAAGCGGCAATGAAAGGCAACGCCGCCTTACGGAAAGAGGAAAGCTCACCTACCAATAGCTCACGTTTGATTTCCAGTCCAACCAATAAAAAGAAAATCGTCATCAAACCATCATTGATAAACTCAATCATTCGCAGATTTTCCCCACCATGCGAAAGCAAATTAAAATTTCCTATCTGTAAATGAAGTTCATGCGACAAAAATTCCTGATATACCGGAGCCACAGAAGAGTTCGCAATAATGGCTGCCGAGATAGCAGCCAGGAATAAAAGAATACTCGCCGTGATATTCATAGATGAGAAGTTCCGCATAGTCCGCAAAATAGTCATAACGAAATGTTTTTATAATATTAGTTTTGCAATATACAGAATTTTCTAATTAGTATAACTCCTTAAAGCAAGATTTTTGACCCAAAGTACAAAAATTCCTGTCAAAATCAGATTCAGTACCAAGGTAAGAACAGAAATTACCAATGCCGGCCCACCCAAGTTATACCCTAACGCTATGAAAATAATTCCGGCTCCTACCTCACCACGGGTAAACATACCGATAGAAAGAGCCAGTCGCTCGCTTAATTTCCGGTCACGGTAAAAGAACATCGGGCAAAGTTTTCCTATATTCGACAATAAAGAGACAATCACTACATGAAACATAATCACCCCCCACGACATCATCTCCTGCGAACCGGTGACGGAATAAGCACCTGCATGAGTCTCCGCAAAGTTCACACCAATAAAATGCGGCATACTCATCCCTACCAGGAACATGAAGAAAAATGAGATTCCGGTAGACACCTTTCGTTCCACGGGCGTATCATGTTCCTTATGTTTCATAATCATACCCAGCACAAATGCAGGCAGTAGGACTTCAATATGAATACTTCCCTCCTCCCCATACAATTCCTTACTACCGAGATAAAGAATTTGAGTAGCCAAAAATATGATTATTGAATAAAAGAGGATAGCCTTCCAATCCTGACGCCAATCGTATTTATTCAGCCTTTGCCAGCCGATCGATAATAACAGGAACACAATCACTACCACAATAATCAACTGCCAGCGCAGCCCGATCATCATAATCTGAAGAGGAATCATCAAAAGAATCGTATCCAAATCATCAAAAATAGCCAATACCTGTATCTTCTTATAAATCCAACTGGACTTTAGCCCGATAGCCGCCAACATCGTAAACAAAATACCGGCTGATGTCGGTGCGGCAAAACGGCTCAACAGCAAATTCTCCTTCCAGGCTTCCCAACTGTTCCAAAAATCAGGTGGAAGCAATACAAACACATAATAAATGGCAATCATAAACCAAGGCAAAGCAGCCGTAGCCATGGCAATAAAATAATCCTGGGCGTAACTTTTCCACCGTGTCTTATCAAGAACGAATTCACGGCCTACATTAATCATTATAAAACTAAGGCATACATAGAGCAATACATTCGATATGGATTTAACAGCTCCATAGCCATCCCCTGCCATCATCGGCAGGAATTGCGAAACGACGAGCCCCAACATCAGGAAGCCCGAAAAAGACAGAACTTTTCTCATATTTATAGTTGTTTGTTCCTAAAAAGTGATTGCCAAGGAAAGCTCTGCAGACAGAAGGCAATCACCTGGTGTATTAAAAACTAACCGCAAGTCAATTTGTTCAGAACATATCTCTGAAAAATTGCTTGCGGCAGTGTTTTTTAATCCAGCTTCAGTACGGCGAGGAAGGCTTTCTGCGGCACTTCCACGTTACCGATTTGTTTCATTCGTTTTTTACCTCTTTTCTGTTTTTCAAGCAGTTTACGTTTACGGCTCACGTCGCCACCATAACACTTCGCGGTCACATCCTTACGAACTGCCTTAATGGTTTCACGAGAAATAATCTTCGCTCCGATAGCTGCCTGAATGGCAATATCAAACTGTTGACGCGGAATAAGTTCCTTCAACTTCTCACACATCCGGCGTCCCATATCGTAAGCATTGTCAATATGCGTCAAAGTGGAAAGCGCATCCACAGGCTCACCGTTCAACAGAATATCCAACTTCACCAGTTTGGAAGTACGGAAACCATTCGGATGATAATCAAACGATGCATACCCTTTGGAAATACTCTTCAACTTATCATAAAAGTCAATCACAATTTCTCCCAAAGGCATATTATAATAGATTTCCACCCGGTTACCGGAGATATATTCCTGTTTAATCAATTCACCACGTTTACCTAAACAAAGCGTCATGATAGGGCCGATATAATCGGTAGTAGTAATAATAGATGCTTTGATATACGGCTCTTCGATATGGTCAATCATGGTCGGGTCAGGCATACCACCAGGGTTATGCACTTCCTTCATATTACCTTGTTTATCATATATATGGTAAGAAACGTTCGGCACCGTAGTAATCACATTCATATCAAACTCACGGTCCAAGCGCTCCTGCACAATCTCCATGTGGAGCAATCCGAGGAAACCACAACGGAAGCCAAAACCCAAAGCCAACGAAGATTCCGGCTGGAAAGTCAAAGACGCGTCATTCAACTGCAACTTCTCCAAAGACGCACGGAGATCTTCAAAATCCTCCGCCTCAATCGGATAAACTCCGGCAAATACCATCGGCTTCACTTCCTCAAAACCGGCAATAGCCTTTTCACACGGACGGGCAATATGCGTAATGGTATCTCCCACTTTCACCTCTTTGGAAGTCTTGATACCGGAAATAATATATCCTACATCTCCCGTACGAAGTTCGTTACGAGGCACCATATCCATTTTCAACACCCCTACTTCATCGGCGTCATACTCTTTTCCCGTATTGAAGAACTTCACCTTGTCTCCCTTACGAATCATACCGTTTTCAATCTTGAAATAGGCTATAATTCCGCGGAAAGAATTAAATACAGAGTCGAAAATCAAAGCCTGCAACGGAGCCTCTTCATCTCCTTCCGGATGAGGAATCCGCTCAATCACAGCCGCCAGTATCTCTTCCACTCCCATCCCCGTTTTGCCGGACGCACGGATTACTTCCTCCCGTTTGCAGCCCAACAATTCAACGATCTCATCTTCCACTTCTTCGGGATTGGCGCTCGCCATGTCACATTTATTAATCACCGGAATAATCTCAAGGTCATGCTCAATAGCCATATACAGATTTGAAATCGTCTGCGCCTGCACTCCCTGGGAAGCATCGACAATCAGCAACGCACCTTCACACGCAGCAATAGAACGCGATACCTCATACGAAAAGTCCACATGTCCCGGGGTGTCAATCAAGTTAAGGATATACTTTTCACCCTGATAAGTATATTCCATCTGGATAGCATGGCTCTTGATAGTGATCCCTCTTTCTTTCTCCAGATCCATATTATCAAGCATCTGCCCGGAAGTCACCTGAATGGTATGTGTAAACTCCAACAAACGGTCAGCCAAAGTCGACTTACCGTGGTCAATATGAGCAATAATGCAAAAGTTGCGTATATTCTTCATTCTGAATTCTTATTATTTTATCTTTTTGGTGTGCAAAGATACGTAAATGGCGGAATAAAAAAAAATGCGTTGATAACATTATGATCATGTACCAACGCATTTTTTTATTGCTTAAGTGAGTTACTCGCTTAGATCAATTTGATGAAGAGTTCACCTTCAACTTCTTCCACAGAGACTTTGTCTTCTCTCAATAACCAGCCAAGGCCGAGGAACAGATCTTTGTCAACCAATTTAGTTGCTTTTTTAAGCTGCTTGGCAGTCATTCCTTCTGTTTCGTTCAGTGCATTCCAGATAGTACCTGCAATTACACCAGCTTTTTCTTTCAACATTTGCTTTGCAATTTTAGTTAGACATGCTTAAAATCTTTCCAGCCAAAAGACTTTCAGATTTTATTTCGGAGGCAAAGATAGTTATTTTTATGTTATATAACACTTTATTGAGCACTTTTTTACCGTTTTTGTAATAAAAAAGCATTTTAGGAGCTCATTTTGGATGCTTTTCGAGATATTCAGACCAAATTCTTGCCGCTTCTTCAACCATTTTTGCACAGGGACGCTTGCTATAATATTGAGCAGTACGCTCTTCCGGAATAGTGGAGACCGGCTCTTTTTTCTTTAATCCCAACAATTCGCCACAAATCAGCGAGCCGTTACGCTTCTTAAATTCAGCCGCCAGTTCTTGCACTACCGCATAATTGGCAGCTTTTCCTTCCCGGTCAGTTGCTTCCGTAGCACCGGTTTCCAAGCCTGCCACCAGAAACATGCCGCAGGCAGCTCCACACGTTTCACGCATTCGTCCGATGCCCCCGCCAAAAGAAGCACTCATACGCAATGCCTGTTCCTGTGTAAATCCATACATGTCCGCAAAAGCCGCTACCACCGACTGTGAGCAGTTATATCCACTCTTAAAAAGCTCCACTGCTTTCTGTATTCTATCTTCCATAAACTATTTTGCATTTTTATTTTGTGCAAAAGTATAAAAAAGTATCTTTGTATCAGATATTATAAGCCAAGATTAAAATCAAAACAAAGAAAATATGAACAAAACAACCTCTTACAAAGAATCGACAGCTATTGCCATTCAGGCTATGATGAGCGCAGCCAGAAAGGATGAATATGCCGACAGGAAAAAAAAGAGTAATTTCCCTCAAAGCAGAAAGAAACGTGATGTCACTCTTAAGGACATACGTGAATGGAACAAAAGAAGGAATTACAAAGAAGATACAGGAATTACAATCAATGCGATGATGGAATCAGCCATCAAAGATCCGTATGTGGATCTGAATCCACCATCCAAATTTTAAAAGACGGAAATTTATGGCTACAACATTTGATATTCAACTACCTCATTATTCGCGCGGATTTCACCTAATCACGCGCGATATTGTCTCACAGCTACCCGCACTTCCTGAAAGCGGCCTGCTGGTAGTCTTTATCAAACACACTTCTGCCGGACTGACCATCAACGAAAATGCAGACCCGGACGTACGGCATGACTTTCAGACGTTTTTTAATAAACTCGTTCCCGACGGTGCTCCCTACTTCATCCATACCCTTGAAGGCCCTGACGATATGAGTGCCCATATAAAAGCCTCCCTGATAGGAAGCTCGGTCACCATCCCCATCAAAAACCACCGTTTGAACTTAGGTACATGGCAAGGCGTCTACCTCGGCGAGTTTCGCGACGGAGGAGACACCCGTAAATTGAGTATTACCATTCTATAATATTTCCAGAGCCATCGGACAATGGTCGGAATGTACGGCCTCATTCAAAATATACGCCCGTTTCAACAACGGGCGTACCGGCTCGCTGACCATACAATAATCAATTCTCCAGCCTTTATTCTTGGCACGCGAATTAAAACGATAGCTCCACCAGGTATATTCCTGTTTCTCCGGACAAAGCGTACGGAAAGAGTCCACATATCCCGCAGACAGGAAACGCGTCATCCATTCCCGTTCTTCAGGAAGGAAACCGCTGTTGGTCGCATTCCGGACAGGGTCATGAATATCAATCGGCTCGTGACAGATATTATAATCACCGCAAAGAATCAAGTTGGGACGAGACTTCTGCAACTCCATCACATATTTCTGGAAATCTTCCAACCAGACCATTTTAAAGGCCTGGCGTTCATCTCCGCTTGTTCCCGAAGGATGATAAACGCTGACTACCGACAAGTCTCCGAAGTCCGCACGAATGAAACGTCCTTCATTATCGTATGCTTCCATTCCCATCCCATATTCCACATGGTCCGGTTCCCGCTTGGTAAGTATAGCCACTCCACTGTATCCCTTCTTCTGCGCCGAGTACAAATAAGACTTGTAGCCCAATGCTTCAAACACTTCTCCCGGATATTGGTCCGGTTGCAGTTTCGTCTCTTGCAGACAAAGAATATCAGGATTCTCCTGTGCCAGCCATTCCGGTAACCCTTTAGATACGGCTGCACGTAGTCCGTTCACGTTATAAGTAATAATTTTCATCATTCTATATTTATAAGTTCATGTTCATTTTATGAAAACAAAAGCATAATGTTCAGTACCGAAACGATAATAGCAATCGAGTACAACACGAACGTACTCCAACGACTATTGACATAATCGCCCATCACCTTTCGGGAAGACGTCAGTCCCACCTGTAAGAACACGGTGAAAGGCAATTGAATACTAAGTACCATCTGCGAAATAATCAATCCTTTAAAAGGATCTCCAATAAAGAAAATCAGCAATAAGGCAATTCCCAAAGACAAGAGAACTCCCACCTGCGAGTGACTGTCCTTGATATGATAAGACTCGCCGAAAATACCCGCAAAAATAGAACCTGCCGCCATTCCGCTCGTAATAGTTGACGAAATGCCCGCCATCAGCAATGCCAATGCAAATACAATTGCCGCATTACTTCCCAATAAAGGTTCGAGCAAAGACTTAGCCTGTTGCAGTTCCTCTACCTGAATACCGCTTTTAAAGAAAGTGGCGGCCGCCAGCAGAATCATGGCACTGTTAATCGCCCAACCGACAATCATTGAGAAAAGAGTGTCAAACAACTCATATTTCAATACCTTCTTAATAGAAGCATCATCCTTCTTATTGTACTCGTGACTCTGTATCACCTCCGAATGAAGGAACAGATTATGAGGCATCACTACCGCTCCCAACACACTCATGATAATCAGCATACTACCTTTCGGGAAAGAAGGAGTCACCCACCCCGCCGTTGCAGCCGGCCAGTCTATTTCCACCAGAAACAACTCATAAATAAATGAAAGCCCGATAACAGAAACGAACGCAATGATGGAACGTTCTATCTTTTTATACGAATTAGTGAAAAGCATGATGGAGACAAAAAGCGTAGTCAATACAGCTCCCCATATAATAGGAATATCCAATAACATTTCCAACGCGATGGCACCTCCCAGAATTTCCGCCAGGGAAGTAGAGATCGACGCCAGTACTGCTGTGCCAAGAATAGGTCGTGACACCCATTTAGGAGTGTACTTAGTGGCCGCCTCCGAAAGGCAAAGTCCGGTAACGATTCCCAAGTGAGCAACGTTGTGCTGAAGGACAATCAGCATGATGGTAGACAAGGTAACCACCCAAAGCAAGGAATAGCCGAATTCGGAACCGGCGGCGAAATTAGAAGCCCAGTTTCCCGGATCAATAAATCCTACAGTAACCAGTAGCCCCGGACCAATATATTTAAAAACATCCAGTCCACCCAGATAGCGTTTATGATCTTTGCGTCTTAAGTCTTGAAAAATATTCTTCATTTTTGCATAATAGTTTATCCAGTACAAATATACTTATAAATAACGAGTGAGAATCAATTTTAGTTCAAAATACCGACCAATAAGTAGATGACCTATGGACACAGATGATACACTAATTATGAGAACATTATTATAAAAGGGTTGAGTAAGGACTACTCGAGAAAAGGAAATAAGGACTTTCTGCTAAAAAAAATGACCTCCGACAAACCAATTGCCAGAGGCCACAAATCAATATATAATTTACATAAATGAAAAATCAATCAATATCCCATCTCATGCAATGCACGACATAATTGATCGGGACATGAAGTCGGTCTGCCACCACAACGCACTCCTTCGAGTTTTGTAATCACATCCGCTACCTTCATCCCTCTCACAAGGCGGGAAAGACCTTGAAGGTTACCATTACATCCTCCCCAGAAAGCAACTTCCTTCACCACTCCATCTTCCACATTCAGTTCGATATTCGTGCTGCAAGTCCCCTGGGTCTTATAAACATATTCCATAACCTGTCTTACTCCTCTTCCCCTTCTTCCGGTTGCATGTTGGTATAGACAGTCTGCACGTCATCAAATTCTTCCAGACGTTCGATCATCTTATCCAATGTTTCGCGTTGTTCCGGAGTAACCTCTTTCAAGTCGTTCGGGATATAAGTGAAGTCTCCACCGACATCTTCAAAGCCACATTCTTCCAAATGCTTCTGAATAGCGGCGTAGCTCTTAGGATTACCATAGATAGTAATTGTTCCCTCTTCATCATCTTCTTCATATTCATCTTCCACATCATAGTCGATCAGATCGAGAATCAGTTCTTCCATATCCAATCCGTCTTTCTTCTTGAAAGTGAACACACATTTGTGGTCGAAAAGGAACGCAAGAGAACCCATTGTACCTAGATTGCCACCGAACTTATTGAATACCGAACGAACGTCAGCCACCGTACGAGTTGTGTTGTCTGTCAATGTGTCTACAAACACAGCAATACCGTGAGGGCCGTATCCTTCATAAGTCATGCTCTTGTAGTCGCTCTGGTCTTTACCCATTGCGTTTTTGATAGCACGTTCAATATTATCCTTCGGCATATTTTCACGCTTACAAGTAGCGATCACCGAACGCAAAGTCGGGTTATTTTCAGGTTCCGGACCGCCTGCCTTTACAGCTATCGCGATTTGTTTACCCAGTCTTGTAAATGTTTTAGCCATGTGGCCCCATCTTTTCAGTTTAGCGGCCTTTCTATATTCAAATGCTCTTCCCATTGGTTTATATTTTTAATAATGACAATTTTAAGTTTATCTAAGTTTGGCACCCAGTTTATCTTCCAGGTTCTTCACCAGTTTCGACATGATCTTATCAATCATCTTATCATTCAAAGTCTGGTTTTCATCTTGAAGCAGGAAGCTCACCGCATACGACTTCTTACCCGCTTCGAGGTTCTTACCTTCATATACATCGAAGAGTTCCACTTCTTTCAACAGCTTCTTCTCTGTTTCGTATGCAATCTTTTCGATTTCGGCAAATTGTATATTCTTATCAAGCAACAATGCCAAGTCGCGTTTCACAGCAGGGAATTTGGAAATTTCCTTGTAGCTGATCTTCACAGAACGGATGGCTTTCATCAATTCCTTCCAGTTCAGGTCGGCGTAATATACTTCATTGTCGATATCAAATGCTTTCAACAGCTTCTTAGTTACAATACCGAAAGAAGCAAGACGTTTTCCGCCCTTCGTGTTGACAGAGAGTGCGGCAGCAAAAACATCGTCTGTCAGATTACCTACAACCAGATTGTGCAAATCCAGTCCCAGACGCTTTAATATATTTTCTACGTACGCTTTCAATTCATACACCGAACTATTTTCATCCGCATGCGCCCATGAATTGGAAACCTTCTTACCGGTTACCCACAAGCCCAGGTGATAATCTTCCGAATAAGGAGCCAGTACCTTCTCTTCGTTCTTCTTGTCAGCATTGAAATAATAACAGTTACCGAATTCGAAGAATTTCAAATCAGCGTTCTTACGATTGGCGTTATGAGCAATGCTTTCCAGTCCGCCGAACAGCAAGGTCTGACGCATAGCATTCAGATCAGCACTCAACGGATTGAGCAACATCACCAGGTGATTGGACGGATAAGCCTCCAACCCATCATAATAAGCAGCACGAGTCAGTGAGTTGTTCAGAATTTCATTGAATCCACAACCCACCAGTTGTTCTGCAATCAGATTCTGCAATTTATTCGACTTGTCGTGCTCACCCTTTGTAGTCAGACTGGAGTTCAACGTAGTCGGAATTTCCACATTATTATATCCATAGATACGAAGAATATCTTCAATCACATCGCAATCACGCTGCACGTCTACACGATAAGGAGGAACAGCCAATGTCAGTCCTTCTGCCGTTTCATTGGTAATCTTCATTTCCAGGCTGGTCACAATGCTCTTGATTGTCTCTACCGGAATCACTTTACCTACCAAAGAATGTACTTTTTCGTAAGCAAGATCGACGATAAAATCCTGTGCAGGAGTAGTGAATACATCTTTTATTTCAGAAGAAATCGTACCGCCAGCCAGTTCTTTCACCATCAAAGCAGCCAGTTTCAAGCAATAAATCACGCCATTCGGATCGATACCACGTTCGAAACGGAAAGAAGCATCCGTATTCAAGCCATGACGACGAGCCGTCTTACGCACCCATGTAGGATGGAAATAAGCACTTTCGATGAATACGTCTGTCGTAGCTTCCGTAGAACCGGAGTCCAGTCCGCCGAATACGCCGGCAATACACATGGCCTCTTCCTTGTTGCAAATCATCAGGTCGCGTTCGTTCAACTTACGCTCCACTTCATCCAACGTAACGAACGGAGTACCTTCGGGCATTGTTTTCACAATCACTTCATTGCCTTTAATCTTTCCGGCATCGAAGCAATGCAACGGCTGACCGAAAGCATGAACGATATAGTTCGTAATATCCACTACATTATTAATAGGGCGCACACCGATCAGGCGCAATTTGTTTTGCAGCCATTCCGGACTCTCCTTCACCGTTACACCTTTCACGGTAACACCGGCATAATGCGGACAAGCTTCGCTGTTTTCAACCTTCACTTCGATATTCAAGTCATGGTTTTCCACTTTAAAGCCATCCACTGACGGGCGTTGTAAAGTTGCCTGACGACCGTTCTGAATCAGATAAGCATACAGGTCACGAGCTACCCCATAGTGAGAGCAGGCATCCGCACGGTTAGGCGTGATATCCACTTCCAGTACATAATCGCTCTTGATATTATAATAATCCTTGGCAAGCGTACCCGGAACAGCAGTTTCCGGCAATACGATGATACCTGCATGATCCGTACCGATCCCAATTTCGTCTTCAGCACAAATCATACCTGTAGATTCTACCCCACGGATTTTTGATTTCTTGATGGTAAAACATTCGTCACCGTCATAAAGTTTCGTACCTAAAGTAGCTACCACCACTTTCTGTCCGGCAGCCACATTCGGGGCCCCACAAACAATCTGTACCGGTTCACCGTCTCCCAGATTAACAGTAGTAATATGCAAATGGTCAGAATTAGGATGTTCCGTGCAGGTCAGCACTTCACCGATCACCAGTCCTTCCAAACCACCTTTAATGGTTTGCACTTCTTCTACACCACCTGTTTCCAAGCCGATAGAAGTCAACGCAGCAGCCGTTTCATCGGGCGTCAGGTCGAAGTTGACATACTCTTTCAGCCAGTTATAAGAGATATTCATATACTTAATTTTTTATTGTTTCTCAAAAAGATTCGCAAAGTTAATAAGATTTTTCGGTTGACCGAGAAGGTTTGATAAAAAATTGCGCGTTATTTCACCACAGAGGACGCAGAGGACACAGAGGACACCGGGAAGATGAAAAATAAGTGTAAATCCGTAATAAGCAAATGTGTATAATTAATTCACAAACTAATTAAACATGAGTACTTAGTAAAAAGAAAGAACTCTGTGTCCTCTGCGTCCTCTGTGGTGAAACAATGCGCAGCTAGAACGGCAAAGGTCCATCCCCCGGTGCTCCGAACGGATTGTCCGTCTGTGGCGCAAAATCAGGCGCGGGAGGAGGTACGGAACCTGCATTACCTGTATTCATTTTCGATCCTAACATAGCCCCGGGTTCACCCGGCATCGGGATAACCATATCGTCCTCCGGATTGGAGAAACGGGTAAATTCTCCCTTAAACCGGAGCAACACCTCGCCTACCGCACCATTACGATGCTTGGCGATGACAATCTCCGCCATACCACGCAGGTCATTACCACGATCATCCTGATAAATCTTATAGTATTCCGGACGGTGGATAAAGCACACCATATCGGCATCCTGCTCGATGGCTCCCGATTCACGAAGGTCACTCAACTGCGGACGTTTACCATCAATACCTTCACGACTTTCCACACCACGATTCAACTGCGACAGTGCGATGATCGGAATATTCAACTCTTTCGCCAGTCCTTTCAACGAACGGGAAATGGTACTAACCTCTTCCTGACGGCTACCAAACGCCATACCGCTCGCATTCATCAACTGAAGGTAGTCAATAATAATGATTCTCACCCCATGTTCACGTACCAGACGACGCGCTTTTGTTCGAAGTTCAAATACAGACAGAGACGGAGTATCATCCACGTAAAGCGGTGCATCCATCAGATTCTTCAGTTTATAGTCCAACTGTTGCCACTCATAACCGGCCAACTGTCCGCTCTTGATCTTTCCACTCTCAATCTCACAAACATTCGCAATCAAACGGTTCACCAACTGAACGTTACTCATTTCAAGAGAGAACAACGCCACCGGGTTCCGATAATCGACAGCAATATTCTTAGCCATAGAAAGGACAAAGGCGGTCTTACCCATCGCAGGACGTGCAGCAATAATGATAAGGTCGGAATTCTGCCAACCGGAAGTCATCTTGTCGAGCTTTGTAAAACCACTCTCAAGACCACTCAAACCGTCGGTTCGCGCCGCAGCCTTCTGAATCAGCTTATAGGCTTCGTCAATCACCGGATTGATCTGCGTATAATCCTTTTTCATGTTCTGCTGCGAAATCTCAAAAAGTTTACCTTCCGCTTCCTGCATCAAGTCGTCCACATCCAGCGTTTCATCAAACGCCTTACTCTGGATATTGCTCGTAAACGTAATCAACTCACGCGCCAGAGATTTCTGTGCAATAATACGGGCGTGATACTCAATATGCGCTGATGAAGCCACCTTACTACTCAATTGAGTAATATAGAACGGACCTCCCACCTCTTCCAATTCTCCGCGTTTGCTAAGTTGTTCCTTTACAGTCAGAATATCCACCGGTTTCTGATTCACCGCAAGATCGGTGATAGCAGAATAAATCAACTGATGCCGGTGTTCGTAAAAAGATTCGGGACGAAGAATCTCACTCACCAATGAGTAAGCATCCTTTTCAATCATCAAAGCTCCCAGAACTGCTTCTTCCAGTTCAGGTGCCTGCGGCTGAATACGTCCATAATCATTTACCGGTTGTACCTTAGTAGACTTTGTATTGCGGGTATTTCTTTTCTGTTCGGCCATCGAGGTATTTACTATTTTACAATTTACTATTTACTATTTTGCGACCGGACAGACTCCTTTATAACAGAGTTTTTCCAGTCGGGACGACAAAGATAGAATATAATCATGAAGAATGGATAAGGAAAAATGAAGATTTTACTAACTTTGCTCCCGAATTACATTCAACACATGATTAATTGTCATGTGCGGCACTGCAAATAGTAAATCGTAAATTGAAAAATAGTAAATAACCTTATGCTCGCTTTTCCTAATATCAAAATAAACCTGGGACTTTCCATCACGGAAAAACGCCCGGACGGATATCACAATCTGGAAACCGTTTTCTATCCGGTAGCCCTCGAGGACGCTCTCGAAATCCGTACTTCTTCTGAAACAGAAAAGAAGATTACCCTCCACCAGTATGGCATGGAGATAGCCGGCAATCCGGAAGACAACCTGGTGGCAAAGGCCTATTCATTGCTGGATAAGGAGTTTCATCTTCCCCCTGTCGAAATTCATTTGTATAAGCATATTCCCTCGGGAGCCGGACTGGGGGGCGGTTCATCCGATGCCGCTTTTATGCTGAAGTTGCTCAACGATCATTTTCAGCTGGAATTATCTGAAGAACAGCTGGAGGTATATGCCGCCACTTTGGGAGCGGACTGCGCTTTCTTTATCAAAAACAAGCCGACCTATGCCGAAGGGATCGGAAACCTGTTCTCACCAATCGAGCTTTCATTAAGCGGTTACCAAATCATGATTGTCAAACCGAACGTTTTCGTTTCTACCCGGGAAGCCTTTTCAAATATCCACCCGCACCGTCCGGAATATCCGGTCAAAGAGGCAATCCTGCGTCCAGTTGCAGAATGGAAGGATATCCTAATCAATGATTTTGAAGCAAGTGTATTCCCGCAACATCCCGTCATTGGAGAAATCAAAGAAGAACTCTATCATCAAGGAGCAATCTACGCATCCATGAGCGGCTCCGGCTCATCCGTATTCGGGCTGTTTGCTCCCGGATTCGTCTTACCAGAAATTGATTGGGGAACTGACGTATTCTGCTTCAAAGGTACATTAAACAAATAAATCTCACTAACAATTATGTTTTGACTATTTTTTCAAAATCCCAACATGGCAGCGGGGTGTATATTGAGTACCCGGCAAAGCAAGCGAGCTATTTTTAAAGTAGGTTCCGAGCGCCCCGAAATATAATCATTCACACGTGAAGGGCTAACCCCTATTTCACTAGCAAGTTGTTTTTGTGTCATGCCCTTCTCTTCAAGAGATAGCTCTATTAATTCTGCTACGGTTGGTTTTTCTATAGGAAAATGTTCCTTCTCATACGCAATCACTATATCAGACATAACAGAAAGCTCCACCATGCTCTTGTCATTTGCAGGAGTGCTGTCGTCCACCAAAGGCAGAAGTTCTTCGACTCTTGCCAATGCAAATTCGTATTGTTCTTTCGTTATTTTAGTCATATCTATTATATTATATAGTTGAACAATCTATTTTATCATACTCTTTATGAGTTCCCACCCAACGGACAAAAATGTATCCCACCGTAAATTTAACAACCACTACCAGCCGATAGTTGTTCCCTCTGATATTAAAAACATAGTGTTGATTGCCTACATAATCAGTCGATAGAAAATCCGCTTTTATATCAGACAAATTCCGCCATTCTGCTTTTTCCGCTATATCATACCAACGTTCTAAAGCAACACGTGAATCTTCACACCCTTTCGTCTCGTAGAAATCTTTCAATTTCTTATGTGATACTACTCTCATATCTTATTCATTTGATACAAAATTACAAAATAATTTTGGATAACAAAAGAATTAGTGCTAAATATTTTATAAAACAGAACATCCATGCTGGGCGTACCAAAAAAACGGTACCACGACTCACGTCGTAGTACCGTCACAACACAAACACAAAATAAAACACGACAAAACTACTATGCAATCTTTCCTGTCTATGCCGGGGAGGCATAAGTACTATTTACGTATATTCGCATACTCATAAACAGCTTCAGGTCGATTAGCATCAAATAAACAAATCGCATGCACGATTTGTTTAATCTTTTATGTTTATTTTAAAACAAATCTCTTTTATTGAATCCCTCTTTCACGGAGTTTCAGCTGCCAGTTCCATGCAGAACGTAAAGTATCTTCCAAAGTTTCTACAGCCTTCCAACCCAGTTCCTGATTCGCGAAATCCGGATTCGCCCAAACTTTTTCAATGTCGCCTGCACGACGTCCGACAATCTGATAATTCAATTTTACGCCGGTGGCTTTTTCAAAGCCATTTATTAATTCCAATACAGAAACACCACGTCCTGTACCGATATTGAATACTTCCACTTTTTCTTTTTGTGTCTTTTCCAAGATACGACGGATAGCGATCACGTGGGCTTTAGCCAAGTCAACAACATTGATAAAGTCACGGATACAAGAACCGTCCGGTGTATCATAATCATCACCAAACACACTTAGTTTCTCACGGATGCCGATGGCGGTTTGGGTCAGATATGGAATCAGGTTTTGAGGAACCCCATTAGGCAGTTCACCCAACAATGCCGTAGGATGCGCACCAATCGGATTGAAATAGCGCAGCATAATCGCATTGATCGGAGCACCTGAAGCTACCGTATCACGAATAATCTCTTCATTGATCTGTTTGGTATTTCCATAAGGTGATTCCGCTTTCTTGATCGGAGCCTTTTCCGTTACCGGCAGCTCGTCCGGCTGACCGTATACTGTACAAGAAGAAGAGAACACAATACCTTCTACTCCATGTTTTGGCATCAGTTCGAGAAGGTTAATCAAAGAAACCAGGTTATTACGGTAGTAAAGCAACGGTTTCTGTACCGATTCTCCTACTGCTTTGCTCGCTGCAAAGTGAATGATCGCCTTAATTCCTTTATATTTTGTAAATACTGCATCAAGACCAGCAAAGTCCAGGCAATCCAGCTTTTCAAAAACTGGGCGAATACCGGAAACTTTCTCTATATTGTCAACAACGTCAGCACTTGAATTTGATAAATTATCGATGATGATTACTTCATATCCACTGTTTTGTAGTTCTACAACAGTATGAGACCCAATGTATCCTGTCCCGCCTGTTACTAAAATTCTTTCTTTCATATACTTTATAAAAATGGTTAGTTTCTCGGCTTATCATTGTTTGAGTTACAAATGTATGGAAATAAAATGGAATAGCAATAATTTGCCACAATTTTATTTGCTGAAAAGTAATTTAGGTACGATTGGGTGGCAATCAGGTATAAAAAAGAATTGGAAACTCAAAGCTGTATGACGCCATACAGCAGAGCTTCCAATCCCCTATTTAATTATCAACTGTAAATCCTTACACCACGCCGGAGAATCCCATGAATGCCATAGCAAGCAAACCGGCGGTAATCAAGGCAATCGGAGTGCCTTGCATTCCTTTAGGTACTTTCACGAGGCTCATCTGTTCGCGCAATCCGGCAAAAAGCACCAGTGCCAGACCGAAACCGATGGCCGTAGAAAACGCGTACACAACACCTGTCAGCAGGTCGTAGTCTTTCTGAATCACCAGGATAGCCACACCAAGAATACAACAGTTGGTTGTAATCAAAGGCAAGAACACGCCCAAAGCCTGATACAGAGCAGGCGATACTTTTTTCAGAATGATTTCCACCATCTGCACCAATCCGGCAATGACCAGAATGAACGTAATCGTCTGCAAATATCCCAGCCCGAAAACATCCAACACAAACTTCTGAATCAGGAAGGTAACGATGGTAGCGATGGTCAACACGAAAGCAACCGCAGCGCTCATACCCATCGCAGTCTCTACTTTCTTAGATACGCCCAGGAACGGACAGATACCCAAGAACTGCGACAACACGATGTTGTTTACAAAGATTGCCGAAATAAATATCAATATATATTCCATATTCTTTTCTTATTTAATTGAATTAGGCTTTCTTGAAACTGTTAATCAGCGCAATGAGGTATCCCAAAGCGATGAAAGCACCCGGAGCCAATACAAATACCAACATTCCATATTCTTCCGGCATGATGGTCAGATCGAAAATCTTACCGGTTCCCAGAAATTCACGGACAGCACCCAGCAATGTCAGGGCAATGGTGAAACCAAGTCCCATGCCGATACCGTCGAACATAGAAGCAACTGCGTTATTCTTGGCGGCGAATGCTTCGGCACGTCCCAACACAATACAGTTCACTACAATCAACGGGATGAAAAGTCCGAGCGTAGCGTACAGTCCCGGCACGTATGCCTGCATCACCATTTGAAGCAAGGTTACGAAAGACGCGATCACCACGATAAACGACGGGATACGCACCATATCCGGAATCAGGTTCTTGATTAAAGAGATCACCACATTCGAGCAGATCAAAACGAACATGGTAGCCAGTCCCATACCCATACCATTGATGGCCGACGAAGTCGTACCCAATGTAGGACACATACCGAGCAGGAGTACAAACGTAGGATTCTCTTTGATAATCCCGTTCATCATTACTTTAAAGTTATTCATATCTGTCTCCTTTCTTATTTAGCACTGACCGAATCAGTAAGTTCAACTTTTATCGTAGCTCCCGTAGCAGTGTCAGAGTCTGCGCCTGTAGCCTTTTGAGAAGCACCGCTGACACCATTCACTTTACCACCTTCTGCCTTATAAGCCTGATAAGCAGCATTTACAGCATTCAAAAACGCACGTGAAGTAATGGTAGAAGCTGTAATGGCATCCACCGCTCCCCCATCTTTGCTGACGGTCAACGGAGCTTCACCCGGATTCATCCCCAAAATAGACTTTTTACTCTCTTCATGAGACACAGCCTGTTCTCCCTTGGCCGGGTCGTATGCTCCGAACCATTTGTCGGCTTTAGAGCCCAGTCCCGGAGTTTCCGCGTGAGCGAGTAACGAGTAATTATAGATTTTACCTTCGGCGTTAAAGCCTACCAACACTTTCAGTTCGCCACCAAATCCCATTGATTTAGCTTCGACGGCCGTTCCTACCAATTCTTCGCCGTTCTTAGCCGGATAAACGATAAAGTCAACGTTCTTCTTTCCGTCTTTCTCACTGAAGATCGTATCGCTTTCCGCTACCGGATTATTGGTAAATTCGGGAAGAACCTTTTTCAAGGCCTCGTTCAGTGTCTTCGCGTTCGCTTCGGCAATGGGGCCTTTTGTCAGTTCATTTACATAAGCCAGCAACGCAACGGAAATAGCAGTCACTCCCGTAAGTACCAGCAACATATTCTTTAAAGATGATTCTAACTTTTTCATTTCTTCTTCGCTACCTCCCCAAAGCGTTTTGGTTTACAATAGGTGTTAATCAGCGGAGTGAACGCATTCATAATCAGGATGGCGAACGACATACCTTCGGGATAGGCGCCGAACAGACGGATAACTACCGTCAGCAGACCGATACATACACCATAGATCAGCATCCCTTTCTTACTCATCGGAGAAGTCACATAGTCGGTTGCCATAAAGACAGCACCCAGCATCAGACCACCGGAGAGCAACTGCAATATCGGAGAAACATATTTTTCCGGATCTGCCAAGTGCATGATACCTGCAAAGATAAACACGGTAGCCAGGATAGACACAGGAATATGCCAGGTAATGATCTTCTTCCAGAGCATATAAACCAGTCCGATCAATAGAGCCAATGCACTCACTTCACCCAAGCATCCGCCATTCTGTCCGATCAGCAAACTCAATGCATCCGGAATCTGGTTTAAAGCATCCATAGCCGCACTTTTATCTGCAGCATGAATCGCTTGTTTCATCAATGCCAGCGGAGTGGCACCGGTGGTAGCATCCGTATAGGCGGTCAACTGTCCGACTACCGGCCAGCTGGTCATCTGTACCGGGAAAGAAAGCAACAGGAACACACGTCCTGCCAGTGCCGGATTAAAAGGATTGCAACCTAATCCGCCGAAAGACATTTTGCCTACACCGATAGCAAACAGTGCACCCAGAATGATAATCCAGATAGGGAGATTAGACGGTAAGTTGAATGCCAGCAACACACCTGTGATGATGGCAGAGCCGTCGCAGATGGTGGTGGTAGGTTTCTTCATTAAATATTTCCCGATCGCCCATTCGAAGAACAAACAAGCTGCAACGGAAGTAGCCGTGACAATCAGGGCACCCAGTCCGAAGAAATAGAGAGACACCAGAAAAGCCGGAATCAGTGCAATCAGCACGCCATACATATTTTTCTGTACGCTGTCTCCGCCATGAACGTGGGGCGATAGTGATACGATTAATTTATTTTCCATATTCGTTATTTTTTAGCTTGACGTGCACGAATCATAGCTCCTACTTTGCCTTTACCCAGACGACAATAGTCGAGCAGCGGACGGTTGGCAGGACAAGTGAACTGGCAAGAGCCGCACTCAATACAATCCATGATTCTTTCTTTTTCCATTGTTTCAAAATCTCCGTTTTCAGACAAGGCTCCGAGCAAGTACGGTTCCAGTCCCATCGGACAGGCACTCACGCACTTCGCGCAACGGATACAAGTCTGCGCCTCACCACGTTTGGCTTCCTTCTGATTCATAATCAGGATACCGGAACTGCCCTTCGCAGTAGGAACCTCGATATTTACGAGCGCCTTACCCATCATCGGACCGCCACCGATCACCTTACCCGTATCTTCGGGCAGACCACCGCAAGCGTCAATCAACTGTTTCATCGGTGTACCGATACGAGCCAAGAAGTTGGAAGGGTTCGCAACTGACTTTCCTGTCACGGTAATCACACGTTCGAACAACGGCTTATTTTTCTGTACAGCTTCATAAACGGCAAATGCTGTTCCCACGTTCTGCACGACTGCTCCCGTAGAGATAGGCAATGCACCGCTCGCCACTTGACGTTTGGTGATCGCGTCGATCAGCTGCTTTTCACCTCCTTGCGGATATTTCACCTTCAAGGGCACTACTTCGATACCTGCATAGCTGGAAGCCACTTTGGTCATCAGTTCGATAGCATCAGGCTTATTATTTTCGATTCCGATAAATGCCTTGTTCACTTTCACCGCTTTCATCAGGATAGAAACACCCACCATGATTTCTTCCGCGTGTTCCAACATCAGCTGATGGTCGGCAGTCAGGTAAGGTTCACACTCTACGGCATTGATAATCACACATTCAGCCTTGAAAGAAGGAGGAGGACAAAGTTTCACCTGCGTAGGGAAACAAGCACCGCCCAGACCTACGATTCCGGCATCGGCAATCTTCTTCACGATCTCTTCTGCGGAAAGTTCACACTCTTTCACCAGTGTGGTGCTACGGTCGATTGTCTCTTCCCATTCGTCGCCTTCCACATCAATGAAGATGGCAGGTTTCGCATAACCGCTGGCATCGACTATGGTATCAATCTTCGCCACTTTACCACTGACCGAAGAGTGAATTGCTGCCGAAACAAAGCCGGCAGGTTCAGCAATCTTAGTGCCTACCTTTACCACATCCCCTTTCGCTACAACCGGTTTTGCAGGCGCACCAATGTGCTGCCCCAGCAAAATAACAGCCTTTGCAGGAACTTCCGCTGTGATAATAGGTTGATGTGCCGACAATTTATTTTCGTGTGGATGAACTCCACCAATTGAAAATGTCTTTAACATACAGTTCTGTATTTTTTTCTGTTATTATTCTGTTACTTTCGGAGCTTCTGTAGCCTTTGCAGCAGGAGTTTCCACTTTTGTAGCCGGTTTCGGAGCAGCCGGAGCTTCTTCTTTCGGTTTCCGCGGCGGGAAATTCAACTCGATAATGCTATTCTGCGGACAAACTTCCACACATTTCCGGCAAGATTTACACTTGTTCGGATCGATGTAAGCCAAATTGTTTTCCAGCGTAATAGCCTCGAACGGACAAGTCTTCACACACTTGCCACAGCCGATACAGCTCACTGTACAAGCCTTACGTGCCACAGCTCCCTTGTCTTTATTCACACAAGAGATATACACGCGGCGTGACTTCTTTCCTTGCGGACGGATTTCGATGATCGCTTTCGGGCAAGCCTTCACACAGGCGCCACAAGCGGTACATTTCGCTTCATCCACTTCCGGAAGCCCCGTTTCAGGATTCATGTGGATGGCATCGAACTGACAAGCAGCCACACAGTCGCCACACCCCAGACATCCGTAACTACATCCCGTTTCCCCACCATACAGCGAAGCGGCAATAGCACAACTCTTCGCACCATCATATTGGTTGGTACGCGGACGATTGGCACACGTTCCGTTACATCTTACCACTGCTACCATCGGTTCAGCTTCACCGGCTGCAAGTCCGAGGATATCAGCAATTTGTGCCATGACAGGTTGTCCACCTACGGGGCAGAATTTACCATCCAGCGAACCGGCTTTGACGCAAGCATCGGCAAATCCGCTACAACCGGGATAGCCACATCCACCACAATTAGCCTGGGGAAGCACTTCTCCCACCTGGGCAATCCGCGGGTCTTCATACACGGCAAATTTCTTGGAAGCCACATAAAGAATAGCGGCCAGCACGAGCGCTATAGCTCCCAATGAAATCACTGCAATCAGAATCAAATTCATAATGTTTTTAGTTATTTATTGGTTTTATAGTAAATGAAAATTGTTGTTTGAGTCGCGTTTTATTGAGCCACAAAACGAAATAATAAGGTATAAGGACAGCCAGAGAAAGAAGTGCTGCATACAACTCATTCTCTATCCACGCCATCAAAAGAAACAATGAAAATATAAGAAGTACGAAAGGAAGTACGAAAGCCAATACCACTGCCATCATGCCCATCGACGTTTCGCCGACCACCATCACCTTCTCTCCCACCTGATAGGAAGAAGCCGCGGTATCTATAATATCTATGATTTTGTCCTTACTATCCGCCGAGGAACAATGCCCCTTTGCGCTACATGCCGCACAAGCCGATGTCTGGACAATCCTCACCGACAGATGAGAACCCTGTATGTTTTCCACAATACCTAGATGCTTTATAGTATTATTCGTCATTTTGCAAACTCCGCATTACAAATCGCGGCAAATTTAATCATTATTTGTGAACTACGAAGCATTCCCCCAACTTTTTCTACATAATAAATTGTTATTTTTTGCGTTTTCGTTATCGCACACGGAAAAGATATAGCTACCATTTGATATTTTTCAAGAATGGCAAATAGACATCCTAAACAAAAAATCCATTCAATAAAGACCACAGGCGGGAAACTTTTTCCCGCCTGCCGCTTTTACCTTATCTGTTTTTTCACCGTTCTCCTCTCTCCTCCTCTTTTCTTCTCCTGTATCGAAAATACATTCTCCTCCATTCATCCCAGATAACTCCGGCTTCCTCTTCATTGAAGGCATCCAGACAGCACTCCACCACTTTTACGTAATCACTCAATGGGCGTTTTGCCCCTTTTTTAAATCATTAAAAGTAGAGTGGCCGATGTGTACGCTCTTCCGTATTTCGTCATTTTTCAAATCCGCACGCTTTTGCAACTCTCCTATGTAAACTCCTAAAGCTACATATAAACCTTTTTCATTTTCCATTCTTTTTTATTGTTAAAATTACACCGTAACGGTTAATTATTTTCACTTTCATCCCAACATGTCGGGACGATGTCTATTTTGCATTTACTAATTTTACGCCGTGTTTTGAAACACACTCATATTTTTTTGCAAAAATAAACATTTTAACTTGAAACAAAAAGAAAATGATGCCAAACAACTACAGAATGTCCTATTTCATGCCACCTATCGCTCCTATCAAAGACAAACAAGGCCGACTGATGACTCCTCCCACGCTTATCCCCTTCTGCGAAGTCTCCATCGAACAAGTTTTCCAAATGATTACTTGCAACGAGAATCTCAAAGCCCTGACCGAACAAGTGCGCAACTCCGAAGATATACGAACCGCCAAAGCGTCATTACTACCGTATGTGACCCCCTGCGGCACATTCACCCGCCGTAGCAGTAAGGATTTCGTCTCCCCGTCTCACCTGGTGATAGTAGATGTGGACGGTCTCCACTCTTATCAGGAAGCAGTGGAAATGCGACGTATGCTCTATGACGATCCTCTCCTACAACCTGTACTCACCTTTGTCAGCCCCAGCGGACTGGGTGTAAAGGCATTTGTTCCCTGCCATTATTCCTCCACGACAAATGACATCCAAAATATCACAGACAACATGAGTTGGGCGATGCGGTACGTAGAGACGGCATACAATACGGTAACAGCAGTTTCTTCCGAAACAAAATCCAAAGTAGATTTCTCCGGCAAAGACCTCGTGAGAGCCTGTTTCCTTAGTTACGACCCGGAAGCATTGTTCAGAACCACCAACAAATAAATCATAAATCAAAAATCATAAATCAAAATGACCGATATTGAATCTTTACGCCGTCTCACCGAAGCAGTCGAAACGGCAGGAGCGGACATTGCTCCCACTTATCTTGAATACGTACAATTGTCATTCGCCATCGCAACGGATTGCGGTGAAGCAGGACGTGACTTTTTCCATCGCCTGTGCCGGGTGTCTCCCAAGTATCAGCGCGAACATGCCGAACGGGTATTCTCCAACGCACTCCACACCCAACGTGGAGAAGTGCACTTGGGCACCGCTTTCCACCTGGCCGAAGCGACGGGAGTAAGCATCTGCATAGAAGAAATGCCCAAACATCCCACAGGTACAAAAGGTACAGCAGGTACAGCACGCAAATTTCCCCCACACACGGGCGCGCATAATAAGGTGGGAAATGACAATATCTCCGATGATAGAGAAGGGGAAGAAGAACTATTACCAGGCAGTGAACCACAACATCAATTGCCCACTTTCCCGGAAAACGACTGGCCGGAATTTTTGCAACGTATCATAAAAGCCGGGAGCAGCCCAATACAACACGACATCATGTTATTGGGAGCGCTCACTGCCCTGGGTGCTTGTATGTCGCGCCACGTGCGATGCCTATATGGCGGCAAATACCATCACCCCAGCCTCCAATGTTTCGTAGTGGCTCCTTCGGCTTCCGGCAAAGGTATCCTTTCCTACATCCGCTTACTCGTGGAACCTATCCACGACGAGATCCGCAAAGAAGTGGCCATACAGATGAAAGCATACAAAAAAGAGAAAGCCGAGTATGATGCAATGGGAAAAGAACGAACCAAAAAGGAGGCTCCACAAATGCCCCCTAACAGGATGTTCCTCATTTCGGGCAACAACACCGGTACGGGTATCCTACAAAACATCATGGACTCCGACGGAACCGGACTTATCTGCGAAGCGGAAGCGGACACCCTTTCCACCGCCATCGGATCGGACCACGGTCATTGGAGCGATACCCTGCGCAAAGCGTTCGACCACGACCGCTTGTCCTACAACCGCCGCACCGACCAGGAATACCGGGAAGTGAAGAAAAGCTATCTTTCCGTCCTGATTTCGGGTACGCCGTCGCAGGTGCAAACTTTCATTCCGACGGCAGAAGACGGATCATACTCCCGCCAATTATATTATTACATGTGCGGAATCAGTAAATGGATCAGCCAATTTATGGACAACGAGATAGATTGGGAGGAGATATTCACCGCTATGGGACTGGAATGGAAAGAAAAGTTGAGCGTGATAAAAACACACGGCATTCATACCCTGCAACTTACGGATGAACAAAAAGAAGAAATCGACACCGTCTTTTCCGACTCGTTTGAACGCTCCAGTGTAGCTAATGGAAGGGAAATGTATAGTTTTGTGGCACGTCTGGCCGTCAATCTATGCAGAATCATGTCGGAAGTAGCCGTATTGCGTGCCCTCGAAAGCCCGCAGCCCTACGACTTCAAGACCTCTCCCACCTCTCCTTTCACACCGGACAAGGAGATTCCTGCGGACAACCGCAAAGATGACATCATCACTCGTTGGGATGTATCCATTTCACTGGAAGACTTTCATGCTGTGCTTAGTCTTGCGGAACCTCTCTACTGTCATGCCACGCATATTCTATCGTTCCTCCCCAATACAGAAATCAGCCACCGTCCTAATGCCGATCGTGATTATCTCTTCCAGAAACTGGGTGATGAATTTACTCGTACACAGTTACTGGAAGAAGCAGTTGCCATGGGAATTAAAGAAAACACAGCCCTCACTTGGCTGAAACGGCTCACCAAACACGGAAAATTAATCAGTATGGACGGTAAAGGGTTGTATGCGCGTGCGTGTGTGTATGAGTGAACCGGAAAAAGTGTACCTACTGTACCCGTTTTACTTACGGATACGGTAGTCATTTCAATTACCGCATCCATTTTGACTGATACAATCGTTTTTCCTACATAAAGCATCGCTTTAGGAGGTGTAAAGCTAAGCTTTAGACATCGTAAAGCGGTGCTTTAGACACCATAAAGCGACGCTTTATTTAAGGCTCTCCCAGGGCATCCACAATGACTCTCACCTCCAATGGTGTGAATGAGCGTCGCTTTGATTCGTAGCCTAAGTCGTACAGGCGTTGCAGAAGTCCGGGACACAAAGAGATCCATTTCTTCATCTTTCGATAGGCAGCGATGTCAGTTAGTTGCGGAGAATAAAGTTGCGCCAGTTCCATGCGCCCGTAAGCACGTATTTTAAATTCGCTCATGATGGTTATGTTTCTGATTTACTGTTACAAAAATACGAAAAAACGACTATATAACCAACGTTTTTCCATTGAATAACCGACTGTAATGACAAATAACCGACCGCTACCAGACACAACCGTATACTGCTGATTTCCGGGAGATCCGGAGTAGTATTTTTGTATCGTCGAAAGGGAAAAGAATCCCCGGACAATATGTTTAACCCTTTAATTTATTGTTTTATGATTCGTTACAAAATTTATCAGAACCAGCAGAAGAAAGGCTTGAATGCGGGTAAGTGGTTCGCCCGTGCAGTAAGCGACGAGACGTTTGATTTGGCAAAGCTTGCCGAACATATGTCGAAGCACAATTCACCGTATTCCGGTGGTGTCATCAAAGGTGTGCTTTCGGATATGGTAGATTGCATCAAGGAATTGTTGCTAGACGGCAAGTGTGTGAAAATTGATGATCTTGCCATTTTTGGTGTGGGTATTCGCAGTAAGGCAGCCGATACGCTGGAAGAGTTCTCGTTGGAGAAGAATATTAGCGGCATGCGTTTGAAAGCTCGTGCCACCGGTAATCTGTCTACCACGAACCTGAAGCTCGACAGCCAGTTGAAGCAGCAGACGGAGTATCAGAAACCGACAACTGCCGGAGGTGGTTCTGATTCGGGCGACAACCCTGATCCGAAACCGGATGGAGGTGGCGAAGCGCCTGACCCGGCTGCTTAAAAGGTTCACCACAGAGGACACGAAGGACACTGAGTTTTTTCACCACAGATTATTTCTTTCCTCTGCGTCCTCTGTGTCCGTGGTGAATAAAAAAACTATTATCAATTTATTTAAAACTTCTTATTATGAGTAATTCATCATCTTCCCGCTCTGTATGGAGCTTAGTTCTCAAAATCGTTATCACTGTAGCCACCGCCATCGGAGGTGTGTTCGGAATACAAAGTTGTATGTAACCCCATGCGGACTATTACATTAATTATCATTCATTGCAGTGCCACGCCGGAAGGAAAGTCCCTTTCGGCGGAGGCTTGCCGACAGGATCATATCTTGCACCGTGGTTTCCGTGATATTGGCTATCATTTCTATATCACACGGGACGGAGAAATCCACAGGGGACGATCGCTTGAAGAGGTCGGAGCACATTGCCGGAATCACAATGCCCATTCGATTGGTGTTTGTTATGAGGGAGGATTGGATGCGGACGGGAAACCGAAAGATACGCGCACATTGGAGCAACGGGGAGCGCTGTTCGCTTTATTGAGAGAGTTGAAAAGACAGTTTCCGAAAGCACTGATTGTGGGACACCGGGACTTGAATCCGATGAAAGGATGTCCGTGCTTCGATGCGGTGAAAGAATATAGACAAGTATAAGCTAATACGGGTATTTCTCCTTTGGCGCCATCAAAAAAACTTTTATGAGGACTACTTGTTTTTGAGATATAAACTGTATCTTTGTCATACTTATAATGAAGAAATTATGATAAGTAAGCTTAAGATGTCCAATGTAATGGGATTCGAGACTTTTGAAAATCCGTTTCCATTTCCACAAGTGACTGTTATTCTTGGAAAGAATGACACCTGTAAAACTGCACTCTTGAAGATGATTTATTCCGTTGGCAAAGCCAAGGAATTATATATCAAGCAAACCGTGCACCATCCGGATATTTCATTCAAGAATATCATATCCAAGAAGCTTTTCGACGTATACACCCCTAAAAGGGCAGGTTTGAGTGATATTGTGCGCAAGAACGGCACTCCCAAAAAACTATCTGTAGAATTAAACTTTAAAGAAGAAGATTCGAAAGTCAACTTTTCTTTTGGAGTAGATACCCGTACTACTATTACAGATGTTACTATTGCAAACGGAAATAGCAGTGAGATTACCAATTACATATTTATTCCCGCAAAGGAAGTCATCACCGCTTTTAATACGATAAAAGCGATTGCCCGTCAGTACTTCTTTCCCGGTTATGATGATACAACATTGGATCTTATTGATTTGTTGGACATACCTGTGGTACAAGGAGAAGCCAATGCAGAGTTTCAAGATATATTAAACAAAATGTCCGAAATGTTTTCCGGCGAGTTGAAACAAGTGGAAAATACGGAACGGTTTGTCTTCAAGAAAGGCAATACCGAATTTGCCCTCCCTTTAACAGCAGAAGGAGTCAAACATATAGGTATATTGTCCACACTAATTCAAAACGGACAATTGAATAAAAACTCCGTACTTATTCTCGATGAGCCTGAAGATAATCTGCATCCGGAAGCTATCCGCTCATTGATGAAGATCATTTCAGAGCTCGCGAAGAAAGGTGTACAGATATTTATCACAACTCACAGTTATTTTGTACTAAAGCAACTACATATAGAAGCACGCTCCAATGAGATGGACATTATGTGCTGTTCATTAAACAGAAACGACAGAGGGACTATCGACACTTCTTTTGGAAATTTGAAAAAGAGTTTGCCGGACAATTCCATTATTAATGAAAGTATGGCCATGTATGATGAAGACATTGACCTTGATATGAAGATGTAATTATGGCAGGTTTTACAGAAAGTGGGATTACGCTTGATTTTCCAACAGACAATTGGTTTCGTTTTGAAAAGACAGAGCCTCATAAAAGCATAAGCTGTTTCAATTTCAAAGAGATGGACGCTTGTTGGATAGATTATGCAGATGGGAAATTCTATGCTATAGAGTTAAAAGACTATACAGCAACGGGGAGTTTGGAACCGGCAAATACAGCAGACCGTAAATGGAATATAACCAAGAAGGATAGCTCGAAAGGATATATAGGCGCATTCAAAGATAATTGTCTGGAAGCTCTAAGAGGATATACTAAAGTTTGGGATAATGCCCATGTCATTGTGATGACTTATGAGCAAGCTAGACGAAAATTGCCTTTTGTGGTATAAGAGGTTATTTTCATCTTCATAGGCAGCAGCCGTAAGTTGATGAAGCTTCTCCATGCCGAGGATGGCGGTCTGGTAATGTATGTCAAACGCCTTGAAGCCGGTCATTTCAAGGTTCCCGAATATGATGAGAAGTCGCGCAGCTATCCGATGGAATGGCGCGATCTTGTCATTATGGTGGAAGGAATCCGGGAATCTCCCGGGCAGCGTTTGAGACGTCTGAGGGCGGAACGAAATGTATATACCGTATAAAAATAGATGTCGTATTCCTTGTCTGTCCGGGATATATTTTGTACATTTATAGTGTAATTAAAAGAAACGGATTATGACTCAGGAAGAGATGCTTTCACAGATGAACTCAATGCTGCAGCCCCTGCAGCAGGTGAACGCATCCCAGGCTGAGACCATCATCAGGCTTACCCGGCAGAATGAATCCTTACAGAATCGTCTCAATGAGCTGACGGCTCAAGTCGCATGGCTGAACCGCCAGCTTTTCGGTCACAAGTCAGAGAAACTCCCGTCTCTTGATTCCAGCCAGCCTGACCTATTCGGTGACTTTCTTCCTGATAATGCGGCTGAACTGGAAAAAGCGCGTGAAGCAGCGGTGCAGACCATCACAAAAGAAACGGTGGAGAGCAAGAAACGGGAACGGAATAACCGCAGGATAATGGAAGGTCTTCCCGTACTTGAAAGGGTAATCATCGAGCCGGAAGACATTGACCTGAAACTGTACAGGAAGATTGGTGAGGAAGTGACCCGTGTGGTGGAACATAAGCCCGGACAACTGTATATAAAGGAGATTGTACGCCCCAAGTATGCCCTTAAAGACAACACTTCACTTCCACCCCTCGGCAGAAAAGGAGTGGAGATAGCAGCCATGCCGCTGTTGCCTATATACAAAGGGATAGCGGGGCCTACACTTTTGGCGGAGATACTCCTGCAGAAATATGAGTATCATCTTCCCTTCTACCGCCAGGTGAAACAGTTGCATCACCTGGGCTTCAAGGCTAGTGAAAGTACCATAGACGGATGGTTCAAGCCTGCGGTTGAACTTCTCAAGCCACTTTACGAGGTACTCAGGCAGGAAATCATGAAATCAGGCTACATACAGGGGGATGAAACGACCGTACCTGTACTGGACAAGGCAGGACATCAGACCAACAAGGAATACTTGTGGATGGTCAGGGCGGTAGTCGAACGACTGGTGCTTTTCCATTATGACAAAGGATCACGGTCAGGTACGGTGATAGGGCAACTGGCTAAAGACTTCAAGGGTTATTTCCAATGTGACGGCTTTGAGGGTTACGAATCTGCTTTCAAGGCCAACCCGAACGTGCGCCTTGTTAACTGCATGGCTCATATACGCAGGTATTTTGAGCAGGCACTTGCTGAAAACAGACAGATGGCGGAACATGCCTTAAAAGAAATACAGCTTCTATATCGCATAGAACATGACTGTGACCAGAAGCAGCTTACAGAAAATGAACGAATGGGAAAACGTCAGGAACTTGCCGGCCCCATTATGGATGCCTTGAAACTATGGATGGAAACAGAAGGGATAAAATACAGCCCAAACAGCCTGACCGGGAAGGCGATAACCTACGCCTATACCCGCTGGGAGAACATGATGAGGTATCTGCAGGACGGACGTATCCATATTGATAACAATCTGGCGGAAAATGCCATCCGACCAATCACATTGGGTAGAAAGAACTACCTGTTCTGTGGAGACCATCAGGCGGCCGTCAGCATGAGTGTAGTCTGTTCGTTACTGGCTACGTGCAAAGCGCATAAAGTAAATCCGCGCACTTATCTGAATGACGTTATAGCAAGAATGCCATATATGCAGAAGGCTAATTATGAGGAACTGCTACAAATGTTGCCACACAAATGGAAGGAAAAGAATAAAGAATGATGGAGATACAACGATAGATGGCTGCTTACCTTGAAAGGAGATACAGCCATTTTTTATAGTGTACTTTATCGGATGCTTACACTTTATCGGATGCTTACTAAAAAAAATATCAACGATCTTCACAGACCGTTGATATAGTGGGAAATTCACATCGGCTTTAACCTCCGATGTCAGGGCGTAGATCAGAAATACACCGTCGCGCTATTTCTAATCCACAATGTAGGAGAATCATGCCTTTACAGCATGAAGCTAGGGACCTACATTTTTTCATCTCACATACGAAACACTCACGTGTTTATTACATCTCAACATTTTCAACATTTATTATATACCGTATTTTTCTATTCACATCAATTATATCATCTAATCACTCATAACAGTTCTTTTAATAACCGCTTGTTCCATTTTTTTCGTTCGCCATCAAACACCCATCCCCATTTATTGAAATATTTAACCGCATTCCGAATATGAATCATAAGCATCTTTTTACTTTTATATGAAGCAGCACGATGGGCATGAACAATGGTAACCCCTGGCCAAAACATTGTTCGATAATACTTATGCATTCTTCGAGTAAGGTCAATATCTTCGAGATACATAAAGAAACGTTCATCAAACAAACCTGCCTTATTGAAACATTCAATACGGAAAAACATAAAACTTCCTTGATGATGAGGAATATTCATAGCCTGTGTATGATCTTTAAACTTAAGTATATATCGATTATTTCTTTTTTCTATTATTTTCTTTGGTAGAAATCGACGAAAAATAAGATCGACTGGCGTAGGCAATAATCTACAGGTGTATTGCATTCTTCCATCGGGATATACAATATTAGGCTGTACTTGAGCCACATCTTCATTCGAATCCATATAATCAGCCAACTGTTCCAGTACACTTGGCTCAAAATAAACGTCTGAATTTAGAATCAAATGATATTTACTCTTTGACATCAAAACCTTACGCAAAGCTTGATTATGCCCTGCACCATACCCCACATTTCTACTACAGATATATTCTACATTAACATATTCCTTACAGAAATCGGCAATATACTTCTGACTTGAATTATCAATTATATACACTTTAGATATTAAAGGAGAAAGCAAAGAACTTAAACACTTAGTAAGTTCTACCAAGTCAGTTTTATAAGTTACAATAGAAACTGTTATCATTAAAAATAATTTAAGAAAATGTTATTAACTCGACATTATTTAAATAAACAGACAAATCTTCCTATAGCTTTCTTTCCTCTCCTAACCATCTCAATAAATATTAAAGGGAACATTATACCAAAGCACAAATACAGTAATGTTAGTGGAAGATTTCTATCAGCTGGTGCTATGAGACTCGACAGTGGTAATTTGATATCAAATGCACTTAACATCAATGTACAGAGTTTAAAACCAACAAAGTGTAAAGCCATAATATAAAATGACTCCTTACCACACCACGCCAATGCTTTACCTACTGCTCCATTTTCTATTTTTTTACTTAAATAAGCTATAACATAAAGAGCGGACACAGAGGAGGCAGTCAACGACAAAACATCAGTATACTTATTGTGATTCAGCATTATCCCCCCTTCAATAACCGCTATATGATATACTACTAATCCACAAAATATTGCTACCCAATTATTATTGAATTTCAAATTCAAGACCCTCATCATCAAATACCCGCAATATATCAACCACATGGCTGTAATTGTATTATTAAACCTTGGAATAGTAAAACCAATAATATTAGTCATCTGGCAACTGACAATGCACCCTACAAATAATATTAAAGCTCGCACCACTTCCAATTTCTGCTTATCTGTAATCCACTGATTCAATATCCAACTGACGATGCATAATCCTATCATAGCCAATAATAATACATAAACAAACCACATAGCACCTAAGATAGGTTCTCGACCTGCAAAAAGAAAAACTAATATTAGTTCTTTCACAAATTGCCCTATTCCCCAATACTCCATATATTTTCCGCCATAATCAGTCTCTGTATCATAAAAACCAATATTTAACCATACATTGTGTAACAACACTGCTGGAATGTAAAAGTACAACAACAGTCGATACAAACTATTCATCTTTCCTTTAATAAATTCGACAGGAGAACATAGTTTCTCTGCTTTTAAGAAAAAGCCACCAACAACAAAAAATACTGATACAAACCACAGCCCATACATCAAACTGACTAATGGCACTAAAGGATAATTTTTAAAAGGATGCGTTATATGAGAAAGAACTACTCCAATGATCGCTGTACCCTTAATGATATCTACCCAGCTGTAGTAAGTAGACATTGACTTATTCATGATTCTATAATTATTTCATTATATACTTGTACTAAATTCTTTATATGAGATGTCAAACTCCAATTGTCTGCAATAAAATTATTTATAATATTGTTTTGCATTACTTGGATATCAGCATTCTCATATTTGATGAGCGCCTCTTTTAAAGAATTCAAGTCTCCTGTTTTGAATAAATAACCTGTTTCTCCATCAATAACCTGTTCACTTGCAGCACAAGAATCCGGAACTATGCAAGGAATGCCATAAGACCTAGCTTCCGCTACTGATAACCCAAACGTTTCATACCATAGTGAAGTAAAAACAAATGCCTTTGCTTGTTTAAAATAAACTTGTTTATCTTTACCTGTAACCCAACCTACAAACTCTATATTAGGATATCTTTCCATTAATTCATTTCTTAGATATCCGTCTCCTAACACTACTCCCTTTAAATTCAAATCCGTTATAGCTTGACAAAATAATTCTCCTCCTTTCTCTGGTGATAGCCTTGCCATAAAAAGATATACATTGTTATCTAATAATTTATTTGGTTGATTTTCATTTATTTCCACTGGATCTACCACTGTATATACTTTCCGACTACTGTTTATCAATGACGTGCAGATCCTACGAGTCAAATCAGAAATAGATATAAAATATATCTTTCTATTCTTAGCTAGTACTCGATTTTGAATCATCATTCTCATACTACGCCATATTTTCTGTGGATAACTGCGGACATCACAATTACAAGTCAAACATGTAACCCCCATAGGTTTCTTTGTACAAATTTCATTACGTTGATAATTATAAAACCCTCCATTGGGACAAAAGCAAAAAAAATCATGAAGTGTTATCACTGTCTTAAAGTCCATTTTTGCAGTAACAGCATATAACGAAGCGGTCAATGCTTTTGTCCAAGTGTGAAAATGTACAATAGATTCCGCAGGATCCAATGTAGTCAAAAGCCGTTCAAACTCTCTTTTCGTTTCATTATCCCACAATCCCTTACATATTGCACGCAAACGATTGTCATCATGTAGTATATCTTTTTTTCCAATGCATATCACATTTACACCTGCCTTCTTTAGCCTACTATCAATAGGTCGAACTGCAGAAAATAGATATACACTATACATCTCTGCCAATCCAATAGCAGAATTTATTGCAACATTTGCAGCTCCCCCCTCTATAGACGCCCAATCATTTACAATCACTACATTTCTAAGCATTCACCAATGATTTACAAAAAATTAATCCGTTTTTCACAATATCCTTTCATTCTATTTACAGTAATAGAAGATGTATAATAGAACAAGTAAGCATAAAATACCACTCCATAAATGAAATAGTGACCTCCTCGTATAAAATAAGAAATGAATACAACTAATATTGCCACATTAATGGGATTATTAATATTCCGATATTTGAAAAGTAAGTAAATAACAAGAAATACTCCAATGATACCAAATTCTGAATATAAACGAGTAAACAATGAATATGCATCCGTTTGATTTAAGCCATATTGAAAGAAATCAGATTGATACCCCATTTCATAATTAATTTCGTGAGTACCCAGTCCTGTTCCTGTCAATCTACAAGGTGCCTCATTGGCTACCCACAAATTCGTAAGTAAAGCATACGTGCTTAAATTTAAGACCTCAAAATATTCAGGTTCAAAATCGCTAAATGCATTTATACTTTCTGACGTTTTTATTACCATGGCTTTCCAAGAGCTATTCATGTCCTGACTTTCTGTCGAATAATTCAAGATAAATAAAGCAAACATTACTATTGGTATTATAAGAAAATAACAATACTTCAATATTATTTTTCTATATCTATACATGAAGAAAAAAAACATTACAAAATAGCCAATTGTAGTAAATGTCAAGAGTAAAGCAGTTACTAAAATTATAACTCGTCTTTTATACTGCCTCCAATAGTCTTTTTGAAGGAAACAATACGAAACTGCCGGAATAATAAAAGTCGCAAAATATCCTGGTTCTAAAAAATAAGATCGCAACCTGTAACTTTGCTGAGGAGCATAATCAATAAAAGAAATAAAAAAAGTTATATCAATATTTACTAAAATATAGAATAGAAATTGAATCAGACCAAAATACGATAAGAATACGCAAAACCTAATATATTTATCCCATAACCGATTTAAATCAGGTACATAGTTCAAAAAGAACTGATAATAACTAACAGAAAGTAAAAATAAAAGAATAAATTGCTGAATAAATTTACCAATAGGATACCCTACAAAATAATTGGTTACACAAAAATGAATCAACAACAAAGAAAAAAATAGAGCTATTTTTTTGAATTTATACCATCTATATGAAAACAACAGTAGAAATAAAAAAGTTACTTCAAAATATCTTCCTAAAGATATGCAAATAAGTAAAAGCCACTGTAGACAATCTACTTTCTTACCAAGTACCATATTTTTTTATAATAATACCCGCAAATACCTTTTATCAGGTAAAATAGATTTTGATACTGAGGATTAATATTGTGATATTGTTTCACCCGATAAGTATCCAATAACCCTTTTATTGAATTACTCATTCCTCCTATCTGCATTACAAAAATTTCTCGGTCAATGAAAAAAGAATTCATTTTCTTACGAAGTAGAAATTCATAATCAGCACAGATTTTAAAATCAATATTAAACTCCCCTATTTCTTTAAATAGTTCATGATTATGCAATGTCGAACCATGAGATATTTCCATCTTATTAATAAAATTCTCCCATTTATATGCCCTCCCCCAATCTCTCAAAAATTTTCCACTCTCATCAACTAATCGACATCGTGCACAAATTAGATCCATTGAATTTATATTTTCTTCCTTTTGCAAAAGTTCCAAATAGAATGTTATTGCACCAGGAAGATAATAGTCATCAGCACCTAAAAACATAATCCATTCACCAGTAGCTAATCTCAGCGCCTTATTCCAAGCGTCATACACCCCTTTATCTTTTTCTGATTTAAGAACATCAATTACACTGCCATATGATTTTAGAATGTCGATAGTTTTATCCTTAGAATCACCATCTATGACCAACAGTTCTATTTCATCCGACTTCTGGCACACAATACTGTCAATACAGCGTTTAATAGTTTTCTCTACATTGTAAGTTGCAACAATTATAGAAATTCTCTTATTCATGTCTTACAAACTGAATTATGTTATAAAAATCCCAGCAAAAAGATTTATTTTGATGAAACATAATAGGCTTTCAACTTATCAATATCAGAAAGCAACTCCCAATGTTCTGAAAACCATTCCTTATCATTATCCCACCAATGAATACTCAACAGAAAATTTATAGTTTCGTCATCATAACGATAACGTAAAATACGTGCAGGAACTCCTCCAACAATAGCATAAGGGGGCACATTTTTAGTAACTACAGCCCCTGCTAATACCACAGCTCCATCATTTATTGTTACTCCTCCAACAATAAAAACTCTCTCTCCTATCCAACAATCACTGCCTATATGGACTGGATCATCAGTTCCATCAACATATCTCAATTCTTCATACAACTGCTTCTTTGAAAAAGAATGACCACTCTGTTTCAAAGTTGAAAAGAACATAGGAGATGTAGTAGCAAAAGGATAAGTATAAGGATGACAACCAGGATTACATTTAACTTCTTGAGCAATAGAAGTAAAGCGCCCCACCTTTCCTACTATACAAGAAGCTGGCGCTATATATGACCCATACCCCATACTACCTGAAAAAAAACTCCTCTTATAAATACGATTAGCCCCTTCAAAATGTGATCTCACACCAATTCTAGCTGAAAATGGAAATTTCAATTTATTCCAATATCTAATTTGTATTATTACATAGCTAACTAATCTTTTAATCATATTAATCATAATACAAAAATTGAAAACTAAATTCTGAAATTTCTAAAACAATTTGAGTCTTTCCATCTTACCTATATTGGTTTATAGAATTGATTTAAGACTTTTGTTATTATCCTAAGAATTAATTTTACCATATTTGCCCCTGCATATATAACTTTCAATTCCACCTTATCAAAAGTGTCATTATACACATTCTTTGCTTGTTTAGGGTAGAGCTGTAATGCCTGTTTATATAAACTATATAGAACGATTTTTTCCCATAATAATTTATTACGCGGGTTAAGATGTCCCAAATAATCTTCATTTATATTTTTTCTTCCTTTACTCGCAGCAGCTTCATCCAGTTTGTAAATAAACACAGGTTTTTTACTAGTATAAATAAGTTGTGTCCTCATCAATGAAAAAAACATTTCTGCATCTTCATAACGCCTAAGTACTTCAGAATATGGATTTTCAAGTAAAATTGTTTTTCTATATAAAGTAGAACCTTGACAAGGCATCAACACGTCAAAAAACCAAGATTTAAAATTGTTATTAACGACACCATCCTTGTAGAAATAAGAATGTAATTTCCTTTTTCCGTTTTTCTCAAATAAAAAATTCGAAACAAATATATTAACCTTTGGATTTGCTAATACTAATTTTACAAAATGATCAAGACTATCGTGAACCATTTCATCATCAGCATCCAAAAATATAATCCAATCATACTTCGCTTCACGAACACCACAGTTGCGAGCAGAAGAAGGACCTCCATTCTCCTTCTGTATCAACCGAATTCTCGAATCATGGATAATCTGAACTATTTCTATACTTTTATCGGTGGAACCATCATCCACAATAATTAATTCAAAATCTTTAAATGTCTGGTTTAAAACAGAATTAACAGTATGAAAAATTCTATTTTCTTTATTATATAAAGGTATTACAACAGAGATATTCATAGTTCATTTACTTCGAAATACAATTTAGATTTATTACGTTGAGCGTCAAGTATTATATTAACTCGCTCCCAATCTATAGGCATTTCAGCAATAAATTCAGCTTCTTCTACATTGTTAACTAATCGTTCCTCCAACCCAAACATACTTAAAATAGATAATAGACGAGACTGTCCTCTCAATTGATTTGACAATACCACAAAGGGTCTATTAAAGTTTATAGCAAAAGCCGTTCCGTGAAATGAGTCGGTTATAACGAAATCAGCATTCATCATATTGCTTAGCCATGATTCAATAGAAGACTGAACCTTAATAACACCAGTACTGCTTACTCCTTCTTGAATATTCACAGACTTTGGATTCTCACCTCTTTTTTTGCAAACAGCATCTCTTATTTCAAGCTTATCTTTTGCTGGATCAAGAATATATGTAATAATAGGATATGATTCTGTTTTTGTATTTGTTAGAAGTTTATTGTAATCCGCAACACCCAATAACATAGTAGGATCAATGTTCCACTCTGCATTGATTCTCAGGTTCTCTTTACATAGAGTTACAGCATCATTCTCTCGAACAGAAACAGAGGAATATTGATTTAGCCAATGTTTAATGTTCTGTGTATCTTGCTCATTGAATTCCCAAGTATTCAGCCCGAAAGATGCTGCATACGATATTTTTTTTATTTCCCACCCATCAGCAAAATTCATAAAATAATATTTTACATCCCATAATTTTCCCCACTTTCTCCAAACCTGATCACTCCCAACCACTATAGCGTCAAGTTGATAATGTCCATCTTTTGTTTTTATGTCTTTATAATATATATATTGATGGAAATTTTGAGCAATAAAATTTCTAAAATGTTCATTTTGTACATAATCAACCACAAATGCATAATCTATATGTAATATCTTGAAAAAAGGAGTTATTATTTTCTTAATAATATCCTTTAAGGAGGGTCTGAACTGCTGTATTATATAAAGATCATGACCTCTGGCACTTAAATATGTGTAGAGAGCATAAGCCTGTAACACTCCACCAAAATTATGGCATAAAGGGTGAGTAAGTATTCCTATTCTCATACTATTATTGATATTACGCTTATATTCCATCTTCTACTCCCAAAGCTTGACCATTTGTGTAAAATATCGATTCGTTCATTATTTCTTTTTACAAAATCTTCAAACTTTGACTCTATTACATTATTATCTAATACATTCAACAATATGTCTAGCTTATAAAGCCACATCCCCTTATTAATGTATGAACTTTATTATATCGATTCCATATGTATACTGGAATTATCATGATTAATGTTTAGATATGAAGTTTTTAAGTTTTCCAAATACTTTTTCTGAAAGTGTTCTTCTATCAAGAGAATGAATATAATCATCAATACAGAATTTATCATCGGAGAGACTCGAAAATACTTCGAGAAGTACAGGCTGTTGGTGATTACTATTTAATAATACTTTTACTCCTTCTTCTACACTTTCTTTGGAGTTGGCTGATAGATATTTAATTCCTAAAGACTCAGCCCAACCTTTTGCTGTTAATTGTCTGCCTACAGCAAGGTAAATTGGAAGGTTTTCTTCTGGAGTATTTCTTGGTTGGTCATACATAACCGCTCCCCCTCTGTTATTAATAAGAAGAATGCGTATTTGTTTAGAAAGATGCTTAATAGATAGACTATTCATGTCATAGAAAAAAGAAAGTTCTCCTGTTATATAAAATAATAGACGATTATTATCTGCAGCAAACCCCACAGCTGTAGACATACTCCCATCTATACCATTAACACCACGATTACAATTTACACGAATATTTTTATCTATAGGTATGAATTGTGACATTCTGATAGTCTGGCTGTTTGCAAGTTGAAGATCTGAGTTTTTCGGTAACTGCTTAAGCAATGTCGTAATGGCAAATAATTCACAATATCCCATCTCTGGATTATTGGGATATTCTGATATATCTTTCCATTGTTCGGAATAACTTATATTAGAAGAAGACTTCATTGCTTTTGTTAGTTGTTCAAAAAAATAATCTTCTGGCATTTCATAAATCTCTGACAAATTACGAAAAGGATCACAAACTTCACCTTCTGTTCCTACATGCCAATGCTTATATTGCATACCTTTTAACCATCGTTTGATTTCATTATTGAATATATAATTTCCACCGACAGTTATAACATAATCAGGTTTTAATAATTCCACCTCTGAAGGTTTAATAGTAGCTAACACCGCAGTTGTATTGACTATTGAATTATAGCAGTGACAGTTAGATATATTGTCTGTTAAAACAATAGCATCAGTTTTTCGAATGAATTCATTTGCTTCTTTCTCTACAATAACAAGTGGATATACAGATTGTCCCCAAATAATCATAATTTTTTTTCCACTTAATACCTGAGCCTTCTCTTGCCAAAATTCTGTAGACAAAGGCAATTGGTTTAATGTAATTTTACGAACTACCGGAAGGCTTTTTACTGAAAACTCCACACCATGATGATCTGCAAAAGGAATATTAATATGAACAGGACCTCTACCTCGATGATTTAACTCAATAAGTGCTTCATTGATAATCCTATTACAGTACCACTCATCTATTTCATTATCCACAACAGAAAGTTGACAATGAAATTTGGTGCACTTACCAAAAGTACTCAACTGATCATACATCTGGTCTTCATTCTGATTAAGAAGCTCTGGAATACGATCACTACTAAGCACTAACAATGGTAATTTCTGATAATATGCTTCAACAATAGCAGAACCATAATTCATACAAGCTGTACCTGATGAACATGTAACAGCAACTACTTCACCAGAACTTTGAATTAAACCAAGAGCAAAGAATGCAGCACTTCTTTCATCTACTACAATATATAATTGAAAAAAATCATCTTGTTCCAATGAATGAACAAGTTTATTATGACGGCTTCCAGGAGATACCACTATTTTACGAATTCCAAACTGCTTGAGTAATGAAATTAACTGTAGCACTATTTTCTCATTTGCGTACATATCATTATTTACGATTTATATTTATTTTTTTTATTAATATATTCAAGATCGCAGTCCGCTCATTATTACTGAATCCAATAAATAATGAACATAAAACCATACATATTACAGAAACTACACATACGACTAATGTCGTAAATAACCTACTTGGAAGAAAGATATGCAATATCACCGGAATTATTAATGCAACAGTTATCGAAAGTACACATCGCAAAATGACATCTTTCAAAAAAGTATTCAAAGAAAAATCAACAGAATTAGCAACCCATAAGACCCTGATTATCTGTATAACGATTACAATAAACAAATAAACATATTGTGCATAATATGCATCATAGCCAAAAGTAAAAAAAAGCCATGTTAAAGGTAAATGGAGTAAACCTATAGAAGTTAATAATATCTGATAATATTTGATATTACCTGTCGCTCCTTGCGCTGTTACTAACGGGCTACTAAAAGACTCAAATAAAGTAATAATAAGAATTAGACGTACAAAAATCACAGTATAATCTGGTACTAATTTTAGCCATATCCTAAGTATCATAGGTGTCTCCAAGATTAAAGGTATAACCAATAAAGATATCATTAATATAGACATTTTACAGCCTCTAAAGATCAAACTATGCATTGCTTCGATTTCATTTGATGCATATGTCTTCACAATTTGAGGATTTAATGCGACCGTAAAATTACTTATAAATTGTTTGACACATACATTAATTTGGTTGGCTACACCTTGTGCTGCATTGACAGTTACACCAAAAAATATATTAATGAGAATAGCTATGCCTTGTGTATGCCCTATATAACTAAAATTTCCTAAGATAGTCCAACTAGAAAATGAGAACATGGACTTCATTAATCTCTTATCAATATTCCATTTTTGTATTGAACATTCTGTGAAGTGCTTCTTGCAATACCGAACATATATCAGTCGCGTAATGTTAGCCCCTACAAATTGTAAGGCTGCATAAAGAATCAATTTATCAACAGTAACAAAAAGCAATGAGAACACTATTATCAACTTCATGAATACATCAAATAATGTAATCCATGCATAAGCTGTCATTTTTTCATGCGCAATAATACTTGCGTTATATGGAGTTTGAATAATGGCCACTAAGAAACTAAAAATAGAAAATTGATAAACCCAATTTACAGCATTAATTCGTTCAATAGGAATAACTAAATAAGTATTAACGAACCATAAACCGACAGTTTCTGCCAATATCAATATTATCAGTGCAATAACAAAATGAAGTACAAGACTATTACTAATAATTTTATTAAGCTGTTTTTGCTCTCTCTTTCCTAACGCAATATTAATATATCGTTGTGTAGCACCCGCCATTGCACTATTCAAAAAGGATAAGACAGTAACAACTCCACCTACAACATTATAGATACCATAGTCACTTACACCAAGCGTATTAAGAATTACACGGCTAGTATATAAACCTATAACAAGCATAATAAACATTCGTACATAAAGTACCAATGTATTCTTAGCTATACGTTTGGTATCAATATTACTATGTGTTGATTGCTGTAAATTTGATATCTGCTCTGACATTATTATGTACTACTTAAAAATACTCCATTTCTCCGTAACTACATGCCTACATTACTAGTTAGTCCTAATGGCTAGAAACTTTTCTGTGATAAAGTATTCAATAAAGCTATTTTCGCCTTATTCAATTCATCCACGTCCCGATTCTTCCTCAATCGGTATAGCAACATTGTACTTTTCACAGAAATTGAAAGCCCGTACGAATCACCAAGCTCCCTGACATTGTAGAAAACTTCCCTGTAATGACTTTCACGACCTCATACAAGAATAAAATTACACCTACAGTCTTTATAGTTCATTTCAATATGCATTCTTCTCTCCCACAATCACATTCGCCACAGTCTTATAAATGATATATATGTCAAGTAACATTGTCCAATGCTCCATATACCAAATATCAGCCTTTACACGTTCCTCCATCTGCGAAAGCTCCTTCGTTTCACCACGGAAACCATGCGTTTGAGCCCAACCGGTCACCCCAGGTTTTATAAAATGCCGCACCATATATTTATCAATCAAACGGGCATAAGTCTCCGTATGGGCCAACATATGTGGACGTGGTCCCACTATTGACATATCACCCTTAAAGACATTGATAAACTGGGGAAGTTCGTCAATATTAGAACGACGAAGAAAATCTCCAAATCTTGTTTTACGGGGATCATCAACCGTAGCCTGTTTACTGTCAGCTTCATCATTCACTTTCATAGAACGGAATTTGTAACACACAAAATCCACACCATTCAAACCCGTACGCATTTGCTTAAAAAATACAGGACCGGGAGAAGTCAACTTTATGATACTACCTACTATGAGATAAACAAAAGGAAAAACAGTAACCAGAAAAAGACCGGAGAGAATAATATCAAACATCCGTTTCAATATACGGTTCTCCATCTTACCCAAAGGCTCATAACGCAGATTCAATATAGGCATATTGCCAACCATACTGTGCCAGATACGACGAGGAAAGCCTTTGCATACATTAGGAACACCATGAAAATAAAGCAAATGGTTCTCACAATGATTCATAATAGAAAAGTTATAGCGACCCTCCTCCATCGACAGAGAACAAAAAACATGCTTGATACCCGGGTGTGCGGACATAAAATCTGAAAAACCGTCGGGATTACCCAAATAAGAACATTGGGAAGAAAGGGCATCATTCGGTTTTATATCAAAATAACCTACGACCTCATACAGCGAAGACGCCAAAGAACTTTCCATCTCCTCATACAACACCTGCATATTATTGCCCCCACCTATAAAAACAGCATAACGTCTATGCTTGCCCTTAGCACAATAGATTATCAAGAAATGACGGATAATAATGCGATAAATACTTAAAATGACAAAGAGGAAAGAAAAATAGGCGACAAAGAAAAGAGGAGAATAGATAGAGATTCCACTAAAAGTCATAATACATGCCCAAAAGATGGAAAAAGCTATAATATTCTTCAACACACGCAACACAAGTTGGTCAGGGCGAATTCCCCGACTATCCCAAACCCTCCCACGAGAACCCGAACAGGCCAGATAACAGAGACTTAACGAAGTCATCATCCAGGAAACCCTGCAAGAAAAAGGTAAAGAAACAAAAGCTTCCTCCCAAAAGAAAAGGAGAAAGAACAATACCAGATTCAGAATGACCAGATCTCCCAGAACTGCAATAAATTCTATAAATTTATTAATTTGACTGGTGGTTGATACCATATCACATTAAAGATTGATTTTAGGCACATACTTCTTTGAACTTATTCAGAAAATCTTTTCCGAATAAATTCCAAAAGATAACAATACAAACTGATAGAAAAATAAAAGCTAAAACATATATCTTTCTACTGGTTCCCGAAGGTTCCAAGGGGACAACAGCAGGTTCTACAACAGCAAACACAGGTTTCTCTTCCTGAACTTTAGCTCTGGCAACCTGAAGCTGACTGGCAACCTGACTATATATCTGGTAAGCCAAACTCATGTCATTCTGCAAACGTTCCTGTTCGGTACGAACACTCTGCAAAATGATATTGTCATGAGAGTCCATATAATCGGCATATTTTCTCTGCGCTTCGTAATATTCCTGCTGACGTTCTTTAAACAATTTCTCCAAATAGAGACAATCCTCTTTAGATTTGGAGGTACGATAGTCTATGATATATTCCTGTAACTTCTTAACCACAGAGTCAGCAACGACTGCAGCAACCTTAGGACTCTGCAAAGTCACAGAAACGGTAGTCATAGAGGTTTTCTTATCTACAGAAGCAGTAATCTTTCTCTTTAGTGATTCAATCTTCTGAAACTCCTTTTTGGATAATTCAATGGTACCCCGACTTGCTTTATCGGAAGATATGGATTCATCCTCATTTTCTGTAAACAAGGACTTTACTCCACCAATTACCATGCCAGGAAATCCAATTACATAACCCCACCATGGGGATGACTCTTCATTCAAATAAGAACTTAAAGAGATTTCCTCACTCCCTGATACAGGGACTTTCATATTAGAAAGTTCCAACAGAAAGGGAGTAGAAGAAACAATATCAGCAGATAAGGAAGCATTTAAGGCATCAGTGCCATCTCCCATAGAGACTCCACTTCCTAAAAAAGAAGCAGCCAAACCGGATAAACCACCACCCTTGTTATTGCCCACTTCCGGAGAAAGGGTAACTTCAACCGTATACTGCTTAGGGATACTGATTGCAACAATAAGACCTATTACCAAGCCAATGCCGGCAGCTTTATAGATCTTCTTACGAATACCTATAACCTTACGAAGAAGATCCATCAAAT
>ERZ894214.123-NODE-123-length-74121-cov-76.921_pt1 | contig 74121 bp, 62 predicted proteins | sample MGYA00380290_ERZ894214 | MGnify/ENA primary metagenome ERZ894214 (study PRJEB32331, sample SAMN06328421) | human gut metagenome | biome: human gut microbiome; feature: stool | host: Homo sapiens | collected 2014-09-19 ... | reverse complement strand
CGACTCATAAATCTACCCTTAATCGTGTATTGGATGATAGTTGCGGATTTTAGGTTCTAATAGGATGCGGTCTAAAAACTATTCATTTTTAGATATATAAAATAATATGAACGTTTTATTTCTTAACTTGTTATTATATTTATGCTGGTTCTTATTTGTTTTCTATAGAGAAAAAAGACTAACTATATATTCCCTCTTAATACTTTTTTTTACTGTAATAGCTTTTTTGGGCTGCTATACAGTCGAAAATAATGTTTATTTTGACATCTTTGGGAAGAAATCGGTTGATAGTTTAGATTTAGAGCCATATATATATTGTTTTATAGGATATGTAATATTATTTTATCCTTTAAAAAAAATAGCACTTAAGTTTGATAATTTCGATGTATTGTTTTCAAAAAAGGCAGGATTGTTTGTAAAAGTATGGGTTGTTTACTTTTCATTATTTACTTGTTTAAAATTATTGGAAGCTTTGATTTCAATATCAACAGGATTAGGTGATGTTTATGAATCGCGTCATGTTGATGGGGAAACTTTGTTTGTTTATAATAATGTTTTATTGAATAAATTTAACGGATATGGTCTCTTTATTTTGAATGCTACTGTACCTTTTATTATGTCATATTCCCTTATCGGTATGCATAAAAAGTTTTTATCTCATAAATATGCTACATTTTTAATTATACTAAGTTTTTTACCTTCTTTTTTGAATGGGATAGCAATGGGGTCTAGAGGGGGAATATTTATGAGTCTGTTTTGTTTTTTGTTTTTTATCTTATTGTTATGGAAATATGTTTCAAGAAATATATTGAAAAAAATCTATTTCTGTGTTGTTGGCTTTATTACTTTGACCTTAATTTATTCTTGGAGTATTACTGCGGAAAGAGTTGGTAAAGGAAGTGAGGGATTTAACTCTATCTTAAGATATTTTGGTGAATCATTTCCCAATCTAGGATTTAGTTTTTGGGATAGAGTGATAAAACATCCTATGGGGGAACGTTTATTTCCCAATATTTTTCCAAGCACAGGAAAAATATTGTCTAATTTGTCTGTTGATGAAACTTATCAATACTGGTATAATAAAACAGGAGTGCCTGTTCTTAATTTCAAAACTTATTTTGGAGATTTATATATTGAATTTGGGACCTTATATGCATTTTTATTTATTGTAATTTTATCATTAATAATGAGAAGATGTTTAAGCCGGAATAGTGTAACTTTGTATAATTTGCCATTTCTTTATTATTATTATCAACTTTGCGTGTTTTCTTTTGCTGGTTTTACAAAAGGAGGATATCATGCTTTTTTTCAACTACTCATAGTAATTATTTTCTCTGTATGTTTAAGGCTTTATTTAACCAATAAAATAAAAACAACTTCTTAATAGCCTTAGTTAGTAACTGAGTAAATTGAGTGCTTATATTATTTATAGATATGTATAATATTGTATACGTATCTCACGAAAGTGAGAGTCTTTTAGGGAGTTCTAGATCATTATATAATATGATTCATTCTCTTAGAAAACAAGTTAACCCAATAGTTATTTTACCTAATGTTGGACCTGTTTATGATTTTTTTAAGTCGCGAGGGATAAAATGTATGGTAATTCATTATCCCCTTGATATAACAGAGAAGTCTGGAATACGATATGTTTTAACTTTTATCCCTCGATTTATTAGAGATTATTTTTTATATAAGAAAACTATATCGTATGCTAAAAAAAATATCTATTGTCAAGATATTGATATAATCCATTCGAATTCAAGTACAGTTGATTGGGGGTATAAATTGGCTAGATCTTTGAAAAAACCACATGTTTGGCACTTGAGAGAGTTTCAAGACTTAGATTTTAATTTTAAACCTTTCTTGGGGTGGAATCATTTAATAAATGAAATTAATAACTCTTCTGTAACAATAAGTATTACACATTCTATTTGCAGACATTTTAAACAAGAAGGGAAAGATAATGCCTATCAATTATATAATGCTGTTAGAAGTTTGAGAGATATAAGATTAGATACAGATAAGGAATCTTATTTTTTATTATGTGGAAACTTGTCTAAGGCAAAAGGATTAGAATTAGCTATATCTTCTTTTGCTATTTTCTCGGAAAAACAATCTGCTTATAAGCTAAAGTTTGTAGGTCATATAAATGATATCTATAAACAGAAACTAATGTTATTAATTAGTAGATTGAATTTGGATTGTTTAGTTGAGTTTGAACCTTTTACAGACGATATTGATGTTTTATTTAGGAAAGCTTCTGGCTATTTAATGTGTTCAAAAAATGAAGCTATGGGAAGAGTCACTGTTGAAGCTTTATTTAATGGGTGCCCTGTAATTGGATATGATGGTGGTGGTACGCCAGAAATTATTAAAGATGGAATAAATGGATTTCTTTTTAAAACTCCCGAACAGTGTGCTTGGGCTATGCAACAGGTTTTAAATCCTGAAATTTCAAGCCGTATTATTGAAAATGGATTTGATGCAGTACGGCAATATTTTACAGAAGAGTCTTATAGAGACAAGTTGCTATCAATTTATTCAATATTGAAATAATTATGTAGCATATTGTACCTTATAAGTAGTTGTACTTTGATTGTTTTAATATGGTTATAATCATTATAACATATTAAAAAGTGCATGATTCAAATTAAATTTAATGGTTTATTTAAAATAGAAAGATTATGATAAAAGTCTCTATTGTAATTGTTTGCATGAATAATTTGAAAAATTTATATCCTTGCTTAAATAGCATAATAAAGCATACTTCTGTTTCTTATGAAATTCTTGTAGTTGCATATCTTTTTTCAAGAAAAAATCTGGAAAAATTAAAAGTTGACTATCCTTTGATAACGGTAATTGAGAGTAATGATATTAGAGGTTTTTCTGAGAATAATAATTTAGCACTGAAAAAGGCTAGAGGGGAATATTGCTTTGTCGTGAATGATGATACAGAGATGGAAGAACCAGTAATAGATAAACTGGTTGAGTCTTTTGATAATATATCTTTTAATACAGCAATAATAAGTCCTGTGTTGAAAAATTCAAGAAAAGAAGTACAAGTATGTGGACGTCCACCAATGGATTGGAAGTATATGATATTAAATCTTCTACATTTAAAAGATGAAAGTAAGGATAAAAAGTATAGTAATAAGACTGGCGTATTTCAAAGTTACAATATAATTGGTGCAGCTTTTTTAATTAAAACTGAAATATTTGAAAAGGTAGGTTGGTTTGACGAATATTATTTTTTTTGTCCCGAGGATATAGAGTTGTCCACTAGACTTAATAAACTAGGGTATAAGTGCATGGTTGATGCGAATGTATCAATAATTCATTATGAAGGAATGTCTGGGAAGTCTCTCTCTCTTATACAGACTGCGACTAATCCTGCTGCAAGAATAGGACAAATTCATTTTTATTCAAAAGGGAATATCTTTTTATTTTATTTATTACATGTTTTTTCTTTTTTTATGGCTACGCTTTCTTTTGGATTTCATAGAATAAAAAGTTATTTTATGTCTCGTCCAAATTATGACTATATTTTATCTGTGGGAGATTTTAATATTCTAAAAATAACATTTTCAAGAAAAACACCCAAAGAGATTTTTATTAAGTATTATAATGAAGTAAAAAAATAAGTTTTTATCTATCCTATAGTAAGCACTCATTGTATAGCTTTTGAGTATTTTCTTTTAGTTTCCCACTTTTGATTCATAAATTTAAATATGTGATTTTATGAAAATGAACGAATTTTGTTGCGAATGTTTTACCCTATAATCAAGCAGATGCTGTTCTCCGGAATATTTCAATCAACGTCTATTGTATATCTGAAGGTGTTAAATATCATAACTTTATTAAGTGGTATCGCAATAATAAGAAATGTATTTGTGAAGTTGAAATGGAAGAGATTCGCTTGAGTGCTTTAACGGTGCCCTGTCCGGTTGTATGAGGCTGTAGATCATGGATTATCACTAGTTGAACTTGACTACGGTTTTCTGAACTTCAAAGTACGCGTCGTGATAATAAGAAGTTTGTTGTCCAACTCTCTAAAGCTCTATTTGATAGGTCTGGAGTTGAGAAGGAAACTACTCTGCTCTCTAACGCATTAGAGGAACAGAAGAATCTTCATGCTTCCGAAATCAATGAACTTGATAAACAGAAAACGAAATGTTAACTCTCAAGACATTTTACTAACTTCCTCTGCTTCCTTCTGACAGACTCGTTCTGTACGTAAGGATTACAGTAAGTACTCTACCACAGTGGGGGATGTTGTGATACGCTATTGTGAAAAGAGTGGCTTCCTGTTATGTTCATAAGATCGATGTTCGCAATTGACTGCTTTATAAGTTGGATTGGAGCGTAATCAAACATATTGATTGTTTAATAATATTCTGTTTCTAATTTTTAATTTAATGCTAATTGTATAAAATGAATAAGCTTTTAAGAATAAAACTTTTGATTGTTTCTAGATTTCTAAGATTGTGTAAGTTTATTAGTAATGAGAAGTATAGAAAAATTTCTAATTATTATTTCAAGAATTGTGGGGTTATTTTTCATGGTATTCCCAAATATATAAATTATGATGTTGATTTTGATTTAACTTCTCCAGGGTTAATTCATGTAGGCAATAATACAGTAATAGCAAAACAAACAATATTGTTAACACATGATTTTAGTATTGAATGTGGGCTGGAAACTGTTGGTAAGACATACTCTGATTATGAAATGCAATTTTTGAAAGAAATACATATAGGTAATAACTGTTTTATTGGTGCTAGGTCTTTTATACTTCCTGGTACAACTATAGGAAATAATTGTATTGTAGGTGCGGGTAGTGTTGTGTCTGGAAATGTACCAGATGATTCTGTGATAGCAGGAAATCCAGCAGTTATAATTTGTAGAACATCAGAATGGGCTGAAAAAAAATATAGAGAGAAAACATTTGTCAAAGGTACCCCGAAATATAGAAAAAATTGAGAGGTGTGTTGATTTTATAGCTTCTGTTATATTCTTGTTTAGTGTGTTATTACTATAGTCAGGTGTAAAATATTAAGGCTTATAATACAAAATCTAAGAGAGGTTAAATAGAAGAGAATGTGCGATTAGTTGATATAAAACTGAAATAAAAATGAAAATTCTATTAGCAAATAAATTCTATTATCGTCGTGGCGGTGATTGTACCTATGTGCTTAGTTTAGAGCAATTATTAAAGGAACATGGGCATGAGGTAGCAGTATTCGCAATGAATTGTTCAGAGAATTTGGAGACTCCATGGAAAAAATACTTTTCAAGTGAAGTAAGGTTTAGGCTAGGAAAAGGAATGTGGGAGGCTTTTATGCGTCCATTTGGTACAAATGAAGTGAGGCAAAAATTCATGGCTATGATGAATGATTTTCAACCTGATGTGGTACATCTGAACAACATTCATTCGCAATTGTCGCCAGTAATAGCAGAAATAGCTCACCAACGTGGTGTGAATGTAGTGTGGACATTACATGATTATAAATTACTTTGTCCACGTTATGATTGTTTACGTTGTGGCAAAACAATTTGTGAGGAGTGTTTCACTGACAAGCACAAAGTATTAGAATACAAGTGCATGAAAGATTCTAAAATAGCAAGTCTCTTGTCTTATCGAGAAGCTTTGAAATGGAATCGTAAGCGTTTGGAGGCTTGTACTAATATTTTTATCTGTCCAAGCGGATTCATGGCACAGAAGATGCTACAGGGTGGATTTGGTGAAATGAAAATTTATACACTTTGCAACTTTATAGATATAGAAAAAACTCAAAAAGAGGAATACAATAAGGGAGATTATTATTGTTATATTGGCCGGTTATCTCATGAGAAGGGGGTAGCGACATTAATAGAGGTCGCACGACAATTGCCATATAAATTAAAAGTTATTGGTAGTGGTCCATTGATGGAAAATTTGAAGGTTCGGGCTACCGGAACAAATATTGAGTTCCTAGGGCATAAACAATGGGAAGAGATTAAATATATAGTAGGGAATGCTCGTTTTAGTGTTATTCCTTCAGAATGGTACGAGAACAACCCGCTTTCTGTGATTGAAGCACAAAGTTTAGGTACTCCGGTATTGGGAGCGCGTATTGGAGGAATCCCAGAATTAATAGAAGAAGGCATTAGCGGTATGTTATTTGAAGCTAAAAATACCGTTGACTTGAAGCAAAAAATCGAAGCTATGTTTATTCATAAATTCGATTATGAGCTTTTAGCTAAAAACTCGCAACAAAGATATTCTTCAGCTGCTTATTATAAACAATTGATGGATATTTATACTAGATAATAGGAAATACAATTCTTTCATATATTAAAACATATTTGTAATTATGGCTATAAATAGTATCCCGTGTCCTACAGACGCGAGCATAATCTTGACATATCGTTGTCCGATGCGTTGTAAGATGTGTAATGTGTGGCAGTATCCCACTGAAAAGAGTAAAGAAATACAGGCAGAAGACTTACGTACACTTCCTAAATTGAAGTTTATTAATTTAACAGGTGGTGAGCCTTTTATTCGCGAAGATTTGGATGAGATCGTCAAGGAGTGTTACACACATACAGATCGTATTGTAATTTCTACATCAGGATGGTTTGAAGATCGTGTAGTGGCACTGGCAAAGAAGTTTCCTAATATTGGCATTCGTGTCTCTATTGAAGGATTGAGTTGTAAGAATGATGAACTGCGTGGTCATGCAGGTGGTTTTGATAAGGGGCTACGTACCTTATTGACATTAAAGGATATGGGATTGCAAGATATTGGTTTTGGATGTACTGTGTCTAATAATAATTCCCAAGATATGCTTTCGCTTTATCAACTAAGTAAATCGCTTGGAATGGAGTTTGCTACGGCTGCTTTTCACAATTCATATTATTTTCATAAGGATGATAATGTGATTACTAATAAAGATGAAGTATGTAAGAATTTCGAGCAATTGATAGAATGGCAATTGAAGGAAAATCATCCAAAAAGTTGGTTTCGTGCTTTCTTTAATATGGGGTTGATAAACTATATAGAGGGAGGGCGTCGTATGTTGCCATGTGAAGCCGGTTCTGCAAATTTCTTTATCGAACCTTATGGAGATGTATATCCATGTAATGGTTTAGAAGAAAAATATTGGATGAAGAAAATGGGCAATATTCGTGAAACTCCAAATTTTATGACTATTTGGGAAAGTGAGCAGGCGCGGCAGGTGCGTGATATGGTACGTAAATGTCCGAAGAACTGTTGGATGGTAGGGACTGCTTCACCGGTAATGCATAAATATATCAAGTATCCGTTAAAGTGGGCATTAGCTAATAAGTTTCGTTCGCTACAAGGGAAAGAGATATGTCTTGTCCCAAGATGGTATGATGTAGGGCAAGATCCATGTCAGGGAAATTTAAGGGAGAAATTCTAAAGTAAGAAGTTGGTAGAAATGAAGACTCAATTGGGTTCAGAAAATTATCAATTAGTTAATGTTGACAGAGAACGATGTAATTTGTTGGATGGGGTTGCGGGCTTGTGTGGCGTATTTTTTTATAATAGATAATAGGCATAGGAATCGATAGTAATTTAGAAATGAATAGAATAATATATCTTGATATAGCGAAAGCAATCTGTATTATATTGGTTGTTATAGGACATTATATGCCTGATAATTCACCAGCGTGGTATGTGATGTTTAATAGGCTGATTTATACATTTCATATGCCGCTCTTCATGTTTGTTAGTGGGTATGTCTATATTGCTACTAAAAAAGAAATGAGCTATGGAGATTTGTCATTATATCGGTGGGAGTGATAATTCCAATGATACTTCATCGGTGGGTTTTGAAAAAATATAAGGTGACAAGAATTCTTTTCGGATTGTAATTAATAAAAGCAACTATTTATGAAAGTCGTAGTGACTGGTACCCGTGGGATTCCCAATATTCTTGGTGGTGTTGAAACACATTGTGAAGAGTTATTCCCTCGTATTGCACAAAAAGGCATCGATATAACTATAATCCGCCGTAAAAGCTATGTACACGATTCACTTCAGGAATATCAGGGTGTTAAATTGACGGATGTTAAGACTCCTAAAAAGAAATCATTCGAAGCTATCATTCATACATTCAAAGCTATTTTGAAAGCTAAAAGTCTACATGCAGATATTGTCCATATTCATGCCATTGGTCCAGCACTGTTGACCCCCTTAGCGCGTTTATTGGGAATGAAAGTAGTTTTCACACATCATGGTCCGGACTATGATCGGGATAAATGGGGAAAGGCAGCTAAAGTAATGTTGAAAGCTGGAGAACGTATGGGATGTATGTTTGCTAATGAAGTGATTGTTATTTCGGAAGTCATTAATGATATTTTAGTACGCAAATATGGCCGAAAGGATTGTCATCTTATTTATAATGGAGTTCCTACGCCGGACAAAATTGATAGTGTAGATTATTTACATGAACTAGGGGTAGAACCCTGTGAATATGTGTTTGCAATGGGACGATTTGTACCGGAAAAGAACTTTCATCAGCTGATTCGTGCTTTTGCAGCTTTGAAACAACATAATTATAAACTGGTACTTGCAGGCGATACAGATTTTGAGGATGATTATTCAAAGAAGCTGAAGTCTTTGGCAAAAGAAAATGGGGTGGTTCTGACTGGCTTTATTAAAGGTAAAAAGTTGCATGAATTGCTAACCCATGCCCATTGTTTTGTTTTGCCGTCTTCTCATGAGGGTTTACCTATTGCTCTATTAGAGGCGATGAGCTATGATCTTCCTGTGATTGTGAGTGATATTCCTGCAAACCTAGAAGTAGGGCTGGCTTTTGATTGCTATTTTCAGACGGGGAATGAGGAGCAATTACAAAAAAAACTACAGAAGAATTTAGTGCGGGATTTTTGTCCTGTCCATTATTCAATGGATGAATATAACTGGGATAAAATAGCAGAACAGGTTGTTTCTGTATATGAAAATATGTTTTAATTTTTATAGTTTATTACTATGCAGGAAGTCCAACGTTTCAATAAAGTCCTAAAATCTTTGGTCCTCTTAGGAGACCTTATTTTGCTGAACCTGCTTTTATGGGGATTTAATTTGTTTTGGGGTACTCGTTTTTGGTGTATCCATTGCGGTTCTATTTTTCAGGGGATGACTCTTATTACTCTGTGTTATTTACTTTGTAACATGCATTCAGGTGTTATTCTTCATCGTCCTGTGATGCGTCCTGAACAGATCATGATTCGTGTTTTACGTAACATGGTTCCTTTTGTCTTTTTTTCGGTTTGTATGTTGCTTGTTTTTCATTTTCATTTTTCTCACTCCCGTTATTTCGGATTATTTTATGTTGCTTTAATAATTGTTATTGTCAGCTACCGTTTAATTTTCCGTCATTTTCTGGAGCTTTATCGAAAAAAGGGAGGAAATGTTCGTAAGGTAGTATTAGTTGGGAGTCATGAGAATATGCAGGAACTTTATCATGCGATGACGGATGATCCTACGTCCGGTTATCGTGTATTGGGTTATTTCGAGGATTTTCCTTCGGATCGGTATCCGCAGGATGTTCCATATTTGGGACAACCCAATGAAGTGACTGATTTTTTAGAAAAACATGCGGGAGAGGTTGACCAGCTTTATTGTAGTCTTCCTTCTGTACGAAGTGTGGAGATTGTTCCCATCATTAATTACTGTGAGAACCATCTAATCCGTTTCTTTAGTGTTCCAAATGTCCGTAACTATTTGAAACGTAGGATGCATTTTGAGTTATTGGGTAATGTTCCTGTGCTTTCCATTCGTTGTGAGCCATTGGAGTCATTGGAGAACCGTATTATCAAGCGTGCTTTTGATGTCATTTGTTCAGGGCTATTTCTTATTACAATCTTCCCGTTCGTTTATATATTGTTCGGAATTGCGATCAAACTAAGTTCTCCCGGTCCTATCTTTTTCAAGCAGAAACGCAGTGGTGAGGATGGTCGTGAATTCTGGTGTTACAAATTCCGCTCAATGAAAGTTAATGCGCAATGTGATATTCTTCAGGCTACGGAGAATGATCCTCGTAAAACACGTATCGGAGAGATAATGAGAAAGACTAGTGTAGATGAATTGCCACAATTTATAAATGTACTAAAGGGTGATATGTCTATTGTTGGTCCCCGTCCACACATGTTGAAGCATACAGAGGAATATTCCAGCCTGATAAACAAGTTTATGGTTCGTCACTTTGTAAAGCCGGGAATAACTGGTTGGGCACAGGTGACAGGTTATCGTGGTGAAACGAAGGAGCTCTGGCAGATGGAGGGTCGTGTGCAACGTGACATCTGGTACATAGAACATTGGACATTTCTATTGGATTTATATATTATGTATAAGACAGTATATAATGCTATACGTGGAGAAAAAGAGGCGTATTGATAGGATTAACAATAAAAAAACAATAATTAAAAATTAGAAATTAAAAGGGCGTTTAATTATGAATTTACGAATTATGATGAGAAGACTAAACAACAGACATTTATGGCTGATGCTGCTACCATTCTTACTGGTTGCCTGTCAGTCTTATAAGAAAGTACCTTATTTTCAGGATGTAGATGTGGTGAATCAGGCAGAACAGCAGGAGAAGCTTTATGATGCCAGGATTATGCCGAAAGATTTGTTGACCATTGTGGTGTCATGTACCAATCCTGAATTAGCAATACCTTTTAACCTGACAGTGGCCAGTAATGCCGGTATGGCTGCAAGCAATTCATCTTATGTGACTACACAACCTACATTGCAGGCTTATTTGGTAGATAATGAAGGAAACATAAATTTTCCGGTTTTAGGAGAATTGAAGTTAGGAGGTTTAACGAAAAGAGAGGCGGAACGGTTGATAATAGATAAACTGAAGCCTTATATGAAAGAAATGCCTATCGTAACGGTGCGTATGGTGAATTATAAAATATCAGTTATTGGAGAAGTTACTAGACCGGGTACTTTTACTATCTCTAATGAAAAAGTAAATTTGTTGGAGGCATTGGCTATGGCTGGTGATATGACGGTCTACGGTCTTCGTGATAATGTGAAGTTGATTCGTGAGGACGTAAACGGTAAACAGCAAATTGTAACCTTGGACTTGAATAATGCTGAAACCATTCTTTCACCTTACTATTGGTTACAACAGAATGATATTGTTTATGTAACTCCCAATAAAGCAAAGGCTCGAAATTCAGATGTAGGCAACAGTACCAGTCTCTGGTTCTCTGCTACCTCTATCTTGGTATCCATTGTCAGCCTATTAGTAAATATTTTAAAATAATAATTTGCAATGAAAGAAACAGATTTCAACGAAGCACAAGAATCTAAGGAAGAAAATATAGACGTCAAGGAACTACTGTTTAAGTATTTGATCCACTGGCCTTGGTTCGTGGGTACGGTTGTGGCGTGTTTGATTGCGGCATGGGTCTATCTTTATATGTCTACTCCCGTATATAATATTTCCGCTACGGTTTTAATAAAGGATGATAAGAAAGGTGGTAGTGCCGGAATGCTTTCCGGGCTGGAGAGTCTGGGGTTGGATGGTATGATCTCTTCTTCGCAGAATATTGATAACGAAATGGAAGTTCTCCGTTCCAAGACTATTGTCAAAGAGGTGGTTGAAGATTTAGGACTCTATATTTCTTATAAAGATGAGGATGAATTTCCTTCCAAAAATATGTATAAGACTTCACCCGTACAAGTAAGTCTGACCCCACAGGAGGCTGATTTATTGGAGAAACCGATGATTGTGGAGATGATATTGCAACCACAAGGAAGTCTGGATGTGAATGTGAAGATTGATGATGAAGAATATCAGAAACATTTCGAAAAGTTACCGGCTGTTTTTCCTACCGATCGGGGAACATTAGCTTTTTTTCTGACACCGGATTCTGTATTATCTTCTAAAAAAACATTGGAAGAAACTACAGATTCGGAAAAGACTACACGTAATATTACGGCAACAATTAATAAGCCTTTGGCTGTGGCGAAAGTGTATTGCAAGAATATGAGTATTGAACCTACTTCCAAAACCACTTCTGTGGCCGTCATATCATTGAAAAACTCAAATGTACAGCGTGGCAAGGATTTTATCAATAAGTTATTAGAAATGTATAATATCAATACGAATAATGATAAGAATGAAGTGGCACAGAAGACTGCAGAATTTATCAATGAACGTATTGGTATAATCTCCAAAGAATTGGGTAGTACGGAAAAGGATCTGGAGAGTTTTAAACGGGGGGCAGGTATTACGGATTTGACCAGTGATGCACAAATTGCTTTGACGGGTAGTGCTGAATACGAAAAGAAGCGTGTGGAGAATCAAACCCAGATTAATTTGCTACAGGACCTGCAGAAATATATGCAAAATGAAGGTTATGAGGTTTTACCTAGTAATATCGGGTTGCAGGATTTGAATCTTGCTGCTGCCATCAATCGATATAATGATGTGCTTGTTGAGAGAAAACGTTTGCTGCGTACATCAACGGAGAATAATCCTACCATTATAAATCTGGATACTAGTATCGGTGCAATGAAAGAGAATGTACAAGTATCTTTAGACAGGGTGTTGCGTGGATTGTTCATAACAAAAGCAGATTTGGATCGTGAAGCGAATCGTTATTCCCGTCGCATTAGTGAGGCCCCTGGTCAGGAGCGTGAGTTTGTGAGTATTGCGCGTCAACAGGAGATAAAAGCCGGACTGTATCTGATGCTTCTTCAGAAGCGTGAGGAGAATGCTATAACTCTGGCTGCTACTGCCAATAATGCAAAGATTATAGATGACGCTATAGCGGATGATGCTCCAGTATCTCCTAAACGAAAGATGATTTACCTGATCGCTTTAGTACTGGGAGTTGGAATTCCGATAGGGGTTATTTATTTGCTCGAATTAACCAAGTTTAAAATTGAAGGTCGTTCTGATGTAGAAAAACTCACCAGTTTACCTATTGTTGGTGATATCCCATTAACCGATGAAAAACAAGGAGCTATTGCTGTATTTGAGAATCAAAATAACCTGATGAGTGAAACCTTCCGTAATATCCGAACGAATCTTCAGTTTATGCTTGACAATGATAAGAAGGTGATTTTGGTTACTTCTACGGTCAGTGGTGAAGGTAAATCTTTTATCTCTGCTAATCTTGCTATCAGTCTTTCTTTATTGGGTAAGAAAGTAGTGATAGTCGGTCTTGATATTCGTAAACCGGGTTTGAATAAGGTTTTTAATATTCCGAGAAAAGAAGTTGGTATAACTCAATATTTGGCTAATCCGGAAAAGAACTTGATGGATTTGGTACAGCTTTCCGATGTCAGTAAGAATCTTTATATTCTTCCTGGTGGAACAGTTCCTCCTAATCCGACTGAATTACTGGCCCGTGATGGCTTGGATAAAGCGATTGAAACGCTCAAGAAGAATTTTGATTATGTGATTCTGGATACCGCTCCTGTTGGTATGGTTACCGATACCTTGCTAATTGGACGTGTGGCTGATCTATCAGTTTATGTCTGTCGTGCAGATTATACTCACAAGAATGAGTATACTTTGATTAATGAACTTGCTGAAAACAATAAATTGCCTAGCCTGTGTACTGTAATAAATGGTTTGGATTTGAAGAGAAGAAAGTATGGTTATTATTATGGTTATGGTAAATATGGCAAGTACTATGGTTATGGCAAACGCTATGGCTATGGTTACGGATATGGAGAAACTAGCGATAATAAAGAGAAATAGAGTGCTTCAAAGTACTTTTAGAAAAAGTGAGATGAAGAATGTGTAGGTCCCTAACTTCATGTTACACACATGAAGACCCTACATTTTGTGGTCAGGAAATACACAGCGGTGTATTCCTGATCAACGCCCTCATGTCGGTGTAAATCCGATGTGATTTCTATTATATCAACTGTCTGTGAAGATAGTTGATATTTTTTTTGTAAAGCAATGACTGATGGATAATTTTTAGTAGCTTTGTGAAAAATATGATTGATATGGAAGATTTGCAAAGATTATATCCTATCGGGATTCAGACATTCTCGAAGATACGGGAGGGGAATTACCTCTATATTGATAAAACAGCATATGTTTATCGGATGACTCATTCGGCTTCCAGTTATATGTTCTTGAGCCGTCCACGACGTTTTGGGAAATCATTACTTACTTCTACGCTGCATAGCTATTTTTCCGGACGCAAGGACCTGTTTCACGGATTGGCTATGGAGAAACTGGAGAAAGAGTGGACGGAATATCCGGTACTTCACTTCGATATGAGTACCGCCAAGCATGCGGATAGTGAACAGTTGCTCCAAGAGTTAAATCTGAAATTGTATGGCTATGAGCAGATTTATGGACGGCTGGAGGAGGAGATTAATCCCAATCAACGATTGATGGGATTGATAAAACGTGCTTATGAGCAAACCGGCAAGAAAGTGGTCGTGCTTATTGATGAATATGATGCTCCTCTACTGGATGTAGTGCACGAACGGGAAAACCTGGATGTATTGCGTAATATCATGCGTAACTTTTACAGCCCTTTGAAAGCTTGTGATCCTTATTTGCGATATGTATTTCTGACCGGTATTACCAAATTCTCCCAACTTAGTATTTTCAGCGAACTGAATAATATTGAGAATATCAGTATGGATGAGCCATACGCTGCTATCTGTGGAATTAGTGAGGATGAAATACGTTCTCAAATGGAAGAGGACGTGGACAGATTGGCGAAGAATTTGGAGGTTACACTGGAAGAAGCCTTGATGAAACTGAAAGAAAATTATGATGGGTATCACTTTACTTATCCGTCACCTGATATATATAATCCTTTTAGTTTGCTTACAGCTATGGAAAAGGGTAAGATTGGCTCATATTGGTTTGGTAGCGGTACGCCTACGTATCTAATAAAGATGTTGGATAAGTTTGGTGTGAAACCTTCTGAAATAGGACGTAAACAACTAAAGTCTTCTGCTTTCGACGCTCCTACTGAAACGATGACTGATGCAGTGCCTTTATTATACCAAAGTGGTTATATCACTATTAAGGATTATAATAAGATGCTAGATCTTTATACGCTGGATATTCCCAATAAAGAAGTAAGACTGGGACTTATGGAGAGCCTTCTTCCTCATTATGTAGATAACAAGACACCTGAAGCAACTACCATGGTGGCATATCTTTTTTATGATATTCAGAATGGTGATATGGATGCTGCTTTACACCGTTTGCAGGAATTTCTGTCTACGATTCCTTACTGTGACAATACAAAGTTCGAAGGACACTATCAGCAGGTATTTTATATCATATTCAGTTTGTTGGGATATTACGTAGATGTGGAAGTTCGTACTCCTCGTGGACGGGTAGATATAGTACTTCGTACAAAGACTACGTTGTATTTGATGGAACTGAAATTGGATAAAAGTGCGGGTGAAGCGATGGAGCAAATTGATTTGAAGAATTATCCGGAACGCTTTGCTTTATGTGGATTGCCTGTCGTAAAGGTGGCTGTCAGTTTTGATAGCGAACGGTGTACGATTGGAGACTGGAAGATTATAAATGCTTGATTATATCATTGATTTATAAGTCGCTATATACTTGATTGAATATAAAGAGCTCCGTAAGGGGCTTTTTTCTTTTCTATCCGGAATAAAAGCTTCACTTTTGCATCGTTGATCAACAAAACGTGAATAAATAACTTGAATTTAAATCTTAAAAAAACGTAGTATGAGTGTAATTTACAAAGTCATTACGCGACCAACAGATCCGCGTGTTCCCAATTCTCCTAAGAGATATTATCCGCATCTGATCACTTTAGGTCAGTCCGTCAATCTGAAATATATTGCACAGAAAATGCAGGATCGTTCTTCGCTGTCTGTCGGTGATATTAAGAGCGTAATCCAGAATTTTGTGGAAAAAATGAAGGAGCAGTTGCTGGAAGGTAAATCAATAAATATCGAAGGCTTAGGTGTGTTTATGTTGACTGCCCGTTCGAAGGGTGCGGAGTTGGCGAAGGATATTAATGCTAAGAGTGTGGATAGTGTTCGTATCTTTTTCCAAGCCAATAAAGAGTTGCGTGTCACCAAAACTGCTACCCGTGCAGATGAGAAGTTAGACCTGATCAGTCTGGATGAATATCTGAAGAAAATTAGTGTTACTGTATCTCCCACAAATCCTGAAAAACCGAGTGAAGGCGAAGATGGTGGAGATGATGGCGATGATAGTGGAGAGGCACCGGATCCCGCAGCTTAATGTCTTGTTGATTAATAGCTGACGGTTAGAGTGTTCATTTAATGTTTAATTTAAAAAGAGAAATGTCTATGAAAAAAACGTGGAGTATTATTTTGAAAGTGATTATTGCTGTTGCCGGTGCAATTGCCGGAGTGGTAGGTGTGCAGGCAGCAACCTTGTAATTGATTATCTTATAAATAGGTATATTTATGAATGAATAACAGGCGGGATTTTTCCCGCCTGTTTGTGTTTAGATATAATAAGAGAGCTACACTTCTTCACATACTCTCATTTCCATTCCTTTATATACTACAACAATCTTATGCAACTGTGTGGTGCCAATAGCATTTTTTACTGTATCTGTATCAGCATAACGGTTGGTTTGAGCGATTCCTTCTAATCGTAATTCATCCACACGATTTTCCGGATCTTTGTATTTAGCATATTTCAACTCGATTATGTAACTGTGTTTCATATCCGGATAAATATCTAATAATGGAGATAAGAAGATGTCAGCATATCCTTCTTGTGTATCTGCTTCCGAAATAGGGCGGTAGAACCGGTTTTGTGCAGTCATGGCTAATGTGAAACCATGTACGAAAAATTCTCCCTTTTGCTTGTCGCGTTGGGAGGCATAGCGTTTCAGACAATCGGCTATGTAATCAAAATAAGCTTTCCAGGTACCTCGATAAGCAAGCGAACTGGATAATTCATTTTTCTCATAATTACTGAAGCTTAAGTTGGCTTCATTGTAAGTGTTCAACAAATAGGTGTAAAGTTGTTCGCGCACTACCTGATTGGGAATGGTAAGTTTGCACTTTCCTTCATGTGCGCCACTAATAGTAAGCATGCCAAAATAATAGAGTAGGCTTATGAAATTGTCTGGATCAATAATACTGGCGGCTGGAAATCCTTTTTTCACTTCTCCAGTGATGTATCCTTGGCTTACTAAGGTCTGTATGATGGATGCATCGTGCGCAAACTCTTTATCTTTACGAATGAGCATACGCAATTTTTCGTAGTCAATACGGATGTTGTCTTCTACCATATCTTTCGGTATTTCACCGTTATATTCGATATAATTTTTGACGAAATAAAGCACCATATTGGAATTGTACATCGTAGTTTTACCATAGCATTCCTGTGCAAAACAGTAATTGTCATACCATGGTTTCATGATTTCTATCAACTCATTGATGGTATGATTGAAATGCCCTGTATTAGAATAATAAGTTAACATTTCGCGAACCTCACTTTCTGTGAATCCCATCATTTCGTTGAATCTTGGTGACAGTGAGTAGTTAGTACCGATATTGAAGCCGCTGGTCAAGTCATCCATTGTCACGGGACTGACACCAGTGATAAAACAACGTTTAATGCTGGAGTCTGTGCCGGATTTTATTTTATTGAAGAAAGCACGTAAATAACCTTCTTTGTGTGTCTCATCGGTGTAACGGTTTAAGCTGTCGACATCAGAGAGTATTGTATTGGTGAAATGGTCGTATTCATCAATGAAGAGATAAATCTTTTGATTTACACGGGCGCACTCCGTAAACAGATATTCGAATTGGCTGACGGCTCCGTCTTTTTCGTCCATTTTTTCTTTGATTCCTTCAGGTAAGTAGTCAGCATAAACATCACAGAAATAGTCAAATACGATTCTGCAATGTTCGTCCAGACCTTTGCGGTAGCTGTGTAAATCTCCACTTATTCCCGAGAAATTTAATTTTATTACCAGATAGCTATTACGATCCTTTGTGGGATGCTTTCCAATATAAAGATCGCCAAACAAAGCGTCAAACTTATCTTTGGCACGTACATCATAATAATGTTGAAGCATATTCAAAGTCAGACTTTTTCCGAATCGGCGCGGGCGGATAAAAAAGAAAAAACGATCTGATTGCTCTATCAAGGGGATGAAAGAGGTCTTATCCACGTAATAATAATTGTCCAAACGGATGTCCTCGAAGTTCATCATACCATAAGGTAATAACTTCCTGTCTGATGATACGTATTTCATAATTAATGTCTTTTATATGAATGCACTTTGAATAAGTGTATACAAAGATACTTTCTTTCCGCTATTTTCCCAAACAAACGTTCTTTCTTTTTGTTTCGTGCTATTTGTTAGGAGTATCGCTCTATATTTTAACAAAATAGAAATTATAATCAAACTCGTTGGCTGAATAGCGGATTTTATCTACCTTTGCATCTTAATTAAATGCGTCATTTTAAGCGAGAAAAAACATGATTCGAAAAATAATAAAAGCTCTTTGGATATTCTTGGCAGTCATAGTATTGGCTATTGTTATAGTCTTTGTCTCCATTTCAAAGGGTTGGATTGGCTATATGCCTCCTGTAGAGGAACTCGAGAACCCGAGCTATAAATTTGCAACGGAGATTTTTTCTGAAGATGAGAAAGTGCTTGGTACATGGTCTTACAGCAAGGAAAACCGGGTGTACACGGCATACAAGGATTTGTCACCCAGTATTATCAATGCTCTTATTGCAACGGAAGATGTTCGTTTTGTCGAGCATTCCGGGATTGATGCCAAAGCATTGTTCCGTGCATTTGTGAAACGTGGTTTGATGTTTCAGAAAAATGCAGGTGGGGGTAGTACCTTGTCGCAACAGCTAGCTAAACAGTTGTTTACGGAAAATGTGGCGAGAAATACACTTCAGCGTCTTTTCCAAAAACCGATTGAATGGGTGATTGCGGTGAAACTTGAACGTTACTACACCAAAGAGGAAATATTGAGTATGTATCTCAATAAATTTGATTTTCTGAATAATGCTGTTGGTATCAAAACTGCTGCATATACCTATTTTGGCTGTGAACCGAAGGATTTGAAGATTGAAGAAGCAGCTACGTTGGTGGGTATGTGTAAGAATCCGTCTCTCTACAATCCGGTTCGTTTCAACGAACGTTCACGTGGTCGTCGTAATGTGGTGCTCGAGCAGATGCGTAAAGCCGGATATATCACAGATGCAGAATGTGATTCATTGCAGGCTCTTCCGTTGAAACTTACTTATAACCGTGTTGACCATAAAGAGGGACTGGCTACTTATTTCCGTGAATATCTCCGTGGCGTCATGACAGCACCGAAACCGGTAAGAAGTGATTATCGTGGTTGGCAAATGCAGAAATTCTACGAAGATTCTATCGCTTGGGAAACTAACCCGTTATATGGCTGGTGTGCGAAAAACAAGAAGAAAGACGGTACAAATTATAACATTTATACAGATGGATTGAAGATTTATACAACTATCAATTCACGTATGCAGCAGTATGCCGAAGATGCTGTAAAAGAGCATTTGGGTGATTATCTGCAACCTGTATTCTTCAAGGAAAAAGAGGGAAGTAAGAATGCCCCGTATGCAAGATCACTACCGGAAAAACGAGTGGAAGAGTTGTTGACGAAAGCGATGAAACAAACGGAACGTTATCGCCTCATGAAAGAGGCGGGAGCTTCGGAACAACAGATTCGTAAGGCGTTCGATACGCCGGAAGAAATGACTGTCTTTTCCTGGAAGGGTGATAAAGATACGATTATGACACCGATGGATTCCATCCGCTACTACAAATCTTTCTTGCGGACAGGATTTATGTCAATGGATCCGGCAAACGGACACGTGAAAGCTTATGTGGGCGGACCGAATTATGTATACTTCCAGTATGATATGGCGATGGTGGGACGTCGTCAGGTAGGTTCTACTATTAAACCGTATTTATATACATTGGCAATGGAGAACGGATTTTCTCCTTGCGATCAGGCACGCCACGTAGAGCAGACTTTGATTGATGAGAATGGAACTCCCTGGACACCACGTAATGCAAATGATAAGCGTTATGGAGAAATGGTGACTCTGAAATGGGGATTGGCAAATTCCGATAACTGGATTTCTGCATACCTGATGGGTAAGCTGAATCCGTATGATTTGGTACGCTTGATCCATAGTTTCGGTGTACGCAATAAAGCAATTGATCCGGTGGTTTCACTTTGTCTGGGACCTTGTGAAATTTCTGTCGGTGAAATGGTCAGCGCATACACGGCTTTTGCCAATAAAGGAATCCGGGTGGCTCCATTGTTCGTTACCCGTATTGAGGATAGTGATGGCAATGTCATTTCTACTTTTGCGCCGCAAATGGAAGAAGTGATAAGCGCGTCGAGCACTTACAAAATGTTGGTTATGCTGCGTGCCGTTATTAATGAAGGAACGGGTGGACGTGTTCGTCGATATGGAATTACCGCCGATATGGGTGGAAAGACAGGAACGACCAATGATAACTCCGATGCCTGGTTTATGGGATTCACTCCTTCACTGGTATCCGGTTGTTGGGTAGGAGGTGACGAACGTGATATTCACTTCGGTAGAATGACCTATGGACAGGGTGCTGCTGCAGCTTTGCCTATCTGGGCTATGTATATGAAGAAAGTGTATGACGATCCGACTTTGGGATATGACCAGCAGGAGAGATTCAAACTCCCTGAAGGGTTTGACCCGTGTGCCGGTTCGGAAACTCCTGATGGCGAAGTGGAAGAAGGAGGACTGGACGATCTGTTTAATTAAGTATTAAGTATAGTGCTATTTAATACTTAATACCTAATACTTAATTTTAATGCACAAGTATATTGTTTGCATAGGGAGTAATTACAATAGGAAAGAGAACCTGACTTTTGCCAGACAGAAGTTGACTGAATCGTTCTCTTCTATATGTTTTGCTCCCGAACTGGAAACTAAACCTTTGTTTTTTAAGAATCCGGCTCTGTTTTCCAACCAAGTGGTTCTGTTCTATTCCGATAAGGATGAAGAGACGGTGAGGAAAATGCTGAAAGATATAGAACAGAGGTCCGGACGTCGTTCGGAGGATAAGAAAGAGGAAAAAGTATGTCTGGATATTGACATGCTTTTATATGATAACAAAATATTAAAACCGGAGGATTGGCAAAGGGGATATATACAACAGTCATTATCTGCTTTCCATTCTTCATTATTTATTAAGTAGATGAAATTTCTTGGAATTATACCTGCCCGCTATGCATCCACTCGTTTTCCTGCGAAACCGTTGGCTATGTTGGGCGGAAAAACAGTCATACAACGCGTATACGAACAAGTGGCAGGCGTTTTGGATGACGCTTATGTAGCTACGGATGATGAACGCATTGAAGCTGCCGTTAAAGCATTCGGGGGAAAGGTTGTGATGACTTCCGTTCACCACAAAAGTGGTACGGATCGTTGTTATGAAGCCTGTACCAAGATTGGAGGTGATTTTGACGTCGTAGTGAATATACAAGGAGATGAGCCTTTTATTCAGCCTTCACAACTGGATGCGGTAAAGGCTTGTTTTGAAGATGTAACCACGCAGATTGCTACGTTGGTGAAGCCTTTTACTGCCGATGAACCGTTTGCTGTACTGGAAAACGTGAATTCACCGAAAGTGGTAGTCAACAAGAACTGGAACGCACTTTATTTCAGCCGTTCTATCATTCCTTATCAGCGTAATGCCGAGAAACAGGACTGGTTGAAGGGACATACCTACTACAAGCACATCGGATTGTATGCTTATCGTACAGAGGTGCTGAAAGAGATTACCATGCTTCCACAGTCTTCTTTGGAGTTGGCCGAATCTTTGGAGCAGCTTCGCTGGCTGGAGAACGGATACAAAATAAAGGTCGGTATCAGTGAAGTGGAAACTATTGGAATTGATACCCCGCAAGACTTGGAACGGGCAGAAGAATTTTTGAAGAATAGAATCTAATCTTATGGATCGTACGATACAACCTGAAATACAAACCCTGAAAAATTTTCGTATACTTCCTCCCGTTCGAATGACGTTGCCAAACGGTATTCCGTTGACTGTTATTAATGCGGGTGAACAGGAAGTGGTACGCATAGATGTACTTTTTGCCGGGGGGCGCTGGCAACAGTCGCAGAAACTGCAAGCTCTGTTTACGAACCGGATGCTGCGCGAAGGCACGAAAAAATATACGGCTGCCACCATTGCCGAAAAACTGGATTACTACGGCTCATGGCTCGAATTGTCCAGCTCGTCGGAATATGCATATATCACTGTTTATTCGTTGAATAAGTATTTGGCGAAAACATTGGAGGTGGTGGAATCCATGATTAAAGAACCGCTTTTCCCGGAAAAGGAATTGCATACCATTCTCGATACCAATATCCAACAATACCAGGTCAATACTTCCAAAGTTGATTTTCTGGCACACCGCAGTCTGTTGCAGTCGCTTTACGGTGAACAGCATCCATGTGGTAAAATAGTGGTGGAGGAAGATTATCATGCCATCACTCCGGAAGTGCTCCGTAGATTTTATGAACGGTATTATCATTCGGGTAATTGCTCTATCTTTTTGTCCGGTAAGGTGACGGAGGATATTATCAGCCGGGTGACAGATACATTCGGCACTTCTTTCGGTCAGCATCAGCAGCAAGTGTCGAGATTAAGTTTTCCTTTTACTGCTGTTCCCGAAAAGAGAATTTTTACAGAGCGTGAAGACGCCATGCAGAGTGCTGTGAAGATGGGATATACGACTATTACTCGTAATCATCCTGATTATTTGAAACTTCGGGTATTGATGACTTTATTCGGAGGTTATTTCGGTAGTCGGCTGATGTCTAATATTCGTGAAGAGAAGGGATATACTTATGGTATTTCAGCAGGAATCATGTTTTATCCGGATAGCGGACTATTGGCTATCTCGACAGAAACGGATAATGAATATGTGGAACCGTTGATACAGGAAGTGTATCATGAAATAGACCGCCTGCATCAGGAACCTGTGTCAGCCGAAGAATTGACTATTGTACGCAACTATATGTTGGGAGAAATGTGCCGTAGTTATGAGTCGCCTTTCTCACTTTCGGATGCGTGGATCTTCATTGCTACTTCCGGTCTGGATGATGACTACTTTTCACGTTCTCTGCTGGCTGTGAATGAGGTTACTCCGATGGAAATACAAGATTTGGCACAGCGCTATTTGTGCAAAGAGACATTAAAAGAGGTCATTGCAGGTAAAAAGTTGTCATAATTTGCTTTCCGAAAGTGGGCTGTTTGGGATAGAAATTGTATCTTTGTCCAAATTGTAATTCTAAAATGAGTAACGACTAAAACCAATGAGGAAATATCTATATACTACACTTTTATTGGCTCTCCTCGCACAAGAGGGAGTAATGGCACAAGAAAATGAAGGAAAAAAAGGCGGATTTTTCGGAAAAATTAAAGATACATTCTCCACTGAAATAAAGATTGGCAACTATACTTTTAAGGATGGCAGTGTCTATACGGGAGAAATGAAAGGACGAAAACCGAATGGAAAAGGAAAAACAGTCTTTAAAAACGGTGATGTCTTTGAAGGAGAATATGTGAAGGGGAAACGTGAAGGATATGGAATTTATATGTTTCCCGATGGAGAAAAATACGAAGGACAGTGGTTTCAGGACCAGCAGCACGGAAAAGGTATCTATTATTTTATGAATAATAACCGTTACGACGGTATGTGGTATCAGGATTATCAGCATGGTGAAGGAACAATGTATTATCATAACGGGGATTTGTATGTAGGTAAATGGGTGAATGATAAGCGTGAAGGCGAAGGTACATACACTTGGGCGAATGGTGCCAAATATACCGGTCACTGGAAAAATGATAAGAAGAACGGAAAAGGTATCATGAACTGGGACGATGGCTGTAAGTATGAAGGAGATTGGAAAGATGATGTCCGTCACGGAAAAGGGGTATTTGAATATACCAATGGAGATAAATACGATGGTGACTGGGCGGATGATATTCAACACGGAAGAGGTACTTACTACTTTCACACGGGCGATCGTTATGAAGGTTCTTATCTCTTAGGTGAACGCACCGGTGAAGGAGTTTATTATCATGCTAACGGCGACAAGTATGTAGGTAATTTCAAAAATGGCATGCAAGACGGAAAAGGTACTTTTACCTGGGCGAATGGTGCTGTGTACGAAGGAAGCTGGAAAAACAATAAACGTGATGGCAGAGGAGTCTATAAATGGAGCAATGGCGATGTTTATGACGGTGATTGGAAAGACAACCGTCCCAATGGACAGGGTACTCTAAAAACCGTTGCTGGAATGCAATATAAAGGTGGCTTTGTTGACGGATTGGAAGATGGACAGGGCGTACAAATTGATAAAGATGGTAATCGCTTTGACGGATTTTTCAAACAAGGAAAGAAAAATGGTCCTTTTGTAGAAACAGATAAAGATGGAAAGGTGATTAAAAAAGGAACCTATAAATTCGGAAGACTTCAATAGATGATAGGTGATAGATGATAAATGATAGTGGGCTGCGCATTGCGTGGCCTCTTTTTTATGGTACAAAGAAAAATGGATAATAACCAAAAGCGGTCATTATCCATTTTATAATTTCCTGTTGAAAGTAACTTCAACTATCAATTATCATTTGTCACCTATCATCTATTAAATGATGTATTGTGAACTGATAGATTCGTTATTCATTACTCGTTTGATTGTTTCTGCAAACATATCAGCAATGCTTAACTGTTTTACTTTCGGGCATTTCTTTGCGTAAGGGATGCTGTCGGTAAATACCATTTCGGTTAGGGCAGACTCTTGTACACGGAAAGAAGCCGGATCAGACATTACGCAGTGGCTGGCGATGGCGCGTACAGATTTGGCACCGGCATCCAGCATGATGTTAGCTGCTTTGGTGATTGTTCCTGCTGTGTCAACGATATCGTCAATCAATACGACGTTTTTACCTTCTACGTCACCGATGATTTGCATAGATGCTACTTCATTGGCTTTTTCACGTGATTTGTTACAGAGTACCAATGGTACACCGAGGTATTTGGAGAAAGTGCTGGCACGTTTTGAACCTCCTACGTCCGGTGTAGCAATAACCAGATTTTCCAGTTGCAATGACTGGATGTAAGGGAGGAATACAGCTGATGCGTACAGGTGATCTACCGGGATATTGAAGAATCCCTGAATCTGGTCTGCATGCAAGTCCATCGTAATCAGGCGGTCGATACCTGCAACAGACAGCAGGTCGGCTACCAACTTAGCGCCGATAGATACACGGGGTTTGTCTTTTCTATCCTGACGTGCCCATCCGAAATAGGGGACTACAGCTACAACGCTCTTTGCAGACGCGCGTTTTGCAGCATCGATCATCAGGAGAAGTTCCATTAAGTTGTCTGAGTTAGGGAAAGTGGATTGAACCAGGAATACGTGTGCGCCACGAATTGATTCCTCATATGAAACAGCAAATTCGCCATCGGCAAAATGGGTAATGTTCATATTTCCCAGAGGACAATCCAGGCTCGCGCAGATTTTTTCTGCAAGATATCTCGAGTTCGTTCCCGAGAATACCATAAAGGGTGCTTTTTCGCTCATTTTGTAATAGATGTTACCTATTTGTTAATTTGCCTGCAAAGGTAGGAATTTCTCTTATTATTTAGAAGGACTTATTGTATAAAAAATATTTTTCTCTCCAACTTATCGGAAATATTTGTAGATTTGCTTTCTGAAAACAGTTAATAGTTAAAAATGAGTTCACGCTTTCCTTTATATATAATAGGTATAGTGTTGTTTGCCTCTTTTTTTTCGTGCACTGATATGGTGCCGACTAAAGAGGTGCGCCTGATTGATTCATTAAACGGGAAAGCGTATGCTTATCGTTATCGAAGCCTGGATTCTTCTTATAAATATGCCAATGAAGCCTATCGGCAGGTGAATTTCTACAAGTCGGGGAAAGCGGAAGCATCCAACAATCTGGGATTCTGTGCTTTTATGGCTATGGACTTTGATCGGGCGGAAGCATTGCATAAGGAAGTATATAAACTGACTAAAAATGAACTCGAACTGTTGATTGCTGACATCGGACTGATGAAAATCTGTCAGCGAACGGCTATGAACAAAGAATTTTATGATTATCGTAATAGTGCGCTCAAGCGCATGAAACGTATTCGTGAAGAGAGTGATTTGTTTGCCGACCGTCACGAGGCGCTACGCCTGGATTATGCATTCACCGAATTTTTCATCGTTTCTTCTATTTATTACTACTATCTGCAGCAACGGCAGGAGGCCATCACATCTCTCAACCGGATTCCGGAAGATGAAGCTTTGACAGATACTAATCAGTTGCTTTATTATCATTATATTAAAGGTTCGGCTTCGTTGGTGGAAGCAACCAAGCCGGAAGACCGGAAAATGCGTGAGTTCGACCAACTTTATATTACCTGGCGGACGGCTGTTCAGACTAATCATCCTTATTTCGAAGGAAATGGTCTGCAAGGATTGGCTAATCTGATGGTTTCACCCAATAATTTCGAACTTTTCCGGACGAGAAGGGGATATGCGCTGGATCAGTTTGGGTTTCCTGTAGATTCGCTTTTGCCTTTGCGAATGGCACAGCGTGCGCTTGAAAAATTTCGTGAGTACAATGATTTGTATCAGATTGCCGGTGCGTATGTGTCTATCGGTAAATATATGAATGAGCACGGACGTTATACGGAGGCATTGGATACGCTTGCAAAAGCGTTGGATTGTGTGAATCAACATCACATGCTCTATTATCACCATGCGGCGGATACATTGGATAAACTACATGTTTTTGTGGAGGGAGATACGACTTATACCGGGGTTCCATGGATCATGCAGGAAGATGTGAGAACGGTACCTGAATGGATCTCAAGGATTCGGGAGCAATTGAGTGTGTCGTATGCGGGGCTCGGGATGAAGTATGCTTCTGATTACAACCGGAATATATATTTGGATATTTTGAATTATACCCGTCAGGATAAGGAGTTGGAGAGCCGCTATCTTTCATTGGAAGCCGATTCACGACAAATGACGCTTGTACTTTCTTTGGTTATTGTCGGACTTGTATTGGTGGTTATTCTTTGGTGGTTTTTTAATAAACGGTCTAAAATAAGGAATCAGGTAGACGTGGAGCGTCTGCAACGGATTCTGACTCTTTGCCGGGATATAACTTCGTCCATTCCGATGAATGTTCCATTAATTCAACAAGGTATCGATCAATTATTTGGGAAAGGACGTCTTCAACTGGAAATTCCGGAGGAAGGAAAAGCGGCACTGGTTCCTCTGCATCGGTTGAACCGTGATGAAAAAGCATTGGTGCATGTGCTTGAACCGTATATTGTTTGGGCTGCGGACAATGAGCAGATGGTGGAAGCGTTGAGTGACGAGCGGATGCAGTTGGAAAAGCAACGGTATGTTTACGAACAACATATTGCGGGAAATAAACGTCAGAATCTTATAAAGAAGGCTTGTCTGGCCATTGTCAATGGTATTAATCCTTATATCGACCGTATCTTGAACGAGGTGCATAAGTTGACGGAGCGGGGGTATATTGATAATGCGAAGATTAAGAAAGAGAAGTATCAATACATTGACGAGCTGGTAACTACGATTAATGAGTACAACGATATTCTGGCTCTTTGGATTAAGATGAAGCAAGGAACGCTTAGCCTGAATATTGAAACTTTCAGTCTCAATGAACTGTTTGAGTTGCTAGGCAAGGGAAGACGTGCTTTTGAAATGAAAAATCAGAAGTTGGAAATTGAACCGACTACGGTTATGGTGAAGGCCGACCGGGCACTAACTTTGTTTATGATTAATACGCTGGCGGAAAATGCCCGTAAATATACTCCGGAAGGAGGAACAATTAAAGTGTATGCTCGTACTACGGAGGATGCCTATGTCGAGATCTCTGTGGAGGATAACGGAAGAGGTATTTCCGAAGAGGATGTGGCGCATATCATTGGTGAGAAGGTGTATGATTCCCGTGTGATCGGAATGAAGAATGCAGCCGATCCGGAAGTGTTGAAAGAAAACAAAGGTAGTGGTTTCGGATTGATGAATTGTAAGGGAATCATTGAGAAGTATAAGAAGACGAATGATTTATTCCGGGGATGTGTCTTTGATGTGGAGAGTGAACTGGGGAAGGGAAGCCGTTTCTATTTTCGTTTGCCTTCGGGAGTGCGTAAAGCGATGGGGGTATTGTTGCTTTGCTTGTTGCTTCCGTTGGGGATGGTTTCTTGTCTGCATGATCCGATTCCTCCCATGTTGCAGGATGGCGATTCGATTGTAGTAGTTACGGATTCTGCGTATGAGGATTTGCTGGATGTAGCGTCGGATTATGCAAATGCTGCCTATTTTGCTAATGTGGATGAAAATTATGAGTTGGCTTTGCAATATATAGATTCTGCGATTCTTTTTCTGAATGAGCATTATGAAAAATATGCGCGTCCGGATCGCCCACATCGGTATATGAAGCTGGTAGGTGAGGGAACGCCTGCTGAAATCAGTTGGTGGAACGAACTGTTTGATTCGGATTATCATGTAATTTTGGATATCAGGAATGAGGCGTCAGTTGCTTTTCTGGCTTTGAAACAGTTGGATGCATATAGTTATAATAATTCGGCATTTACGGATTTGTATAAGTTGCAGGGAGAGGATCAAACTCTCGAAGCATATTGCCGGCAGTTGGAGCGTTCGAATACCAATAAGACGGTAGGAATTATTTTATGCTTTGTTTTATTGATTATTTCGTTGGTCGGATATTATTTTCTGTACATGAGAAAACGTTTGCAGAATCGTTTGAATCTCGAACAGGTACTTGAGATTAACCAGAAGGTGTTTGCTGCATCTTTGTTGAGACCGCAGGAACAGGAAAATGCAGAGGCACTTCAACGGGAAGAGAGTACGCTTAAAGAAATTCCGCAGCGGATTGTGGATGAAGCATTCGGGGCGGTAAATGAATTACTGACGATTGACCGGATGGGAATTGCCGTTTATAATGAAACGACACACCGGCTGGAATATGCTTCTCGTCCCGGACAGGAAATGCCGGAAATGGTAGAGCAGTGTTTTAGTTCTGGGAAATATCTTTCCGAACAGCATCTTCAGGCAATTCCGCTGATGGTGGAAGCAGGGGGCGAGCATCAATGTGTCGGTGTGCTTTATCTGGAGCGCAGAGAAGGAACGGAACAGGAGACGGACCGACTGCTTTTTGAACTGGTAGCGCGCTATGTGGCTATTGTCGTGTTTAACGCAGTGGTGAAACTGGCTACAAAATACCGGGATATCGAGTCGGCACACGAAGAAACACGCCGGGCTTCCTGGGAAGACAGCATGTTGCATGTTCAGAATATGGTGCTTGACAACTGTCTGTCGACGATTAAACATGAGACGATTTATTATCCGAATAAGATCAAACAGATTGTAGGGCGGTTGAATGCGCAGAATCTTTCGGAAACGGAGGAGCGTGAAGCGGTGGAGACTATGACGGAATTGATTGAATACTATAAGGGAATCTTTACGATTTTGAGTTCGTGTGCTTCCCGTCAATTGGAGGAGGTCACTTTCCGGCGTACGGTGATTCCGGTACAGGAACTTTTGGATGCTGCCGGAAAATATTTCAAGAAGTTGATGAAGAATCGGCCGGAGAGGATAGAATTGGAAATAGAGCCGATGGAGGCGAAGGTGATAGGAGACGTGAATCAGTTGCGTTTTCTATTGGAGAATTTGATTGATGAAGCATTGACTGTACGTGAAGATGGAGTGATACGTCTGCAAGCACGTAAGGATAATGAATATGTTCGTTTCCTCTTTACGGATACGAGACGTGAGAAGAGTGTGGAAGAGTTGAATCAACTATTTTATCCGAATCTGGCACGTATGACTTCCGGTGAAAAAGGGGAGTTGAGGGGAACGGAATATCTGGTATGCAAACAAATTATCCGCGACCACGACGAATTTGCGGGACGTAGGGGATGCCGTATCAATGCCGAGCCGGCTGAAGGTGGCGGGTTTACGGTTTATTTCACTATTCCGCGCCGATAAAAGGAAAACACATAAAAGTTATTAGATAAGGAACATGGAAGAACAGAAATTTAAAGTTATTATTGTAGAGGATGTAAAACTGGAGTTGAAAGGGACAGAAGAAATATTCCGTCATGAAATACCGAATGCAGAAGTAATCGGCACGGCAATGACGGAAAGTGAGTTTTGGCCGTTGATGGAGGCCCAGCTTCCCGATCTGGTATTGTTGGACTTAGGACTAGGAGGTTCTACGACCATTGGCGTTGATATTTGCAAGAATATATTCAAACGTTACAAAGGAGTTCGGGTATTGATCTTCACGGGTGAGATTCTGAACGAAAAGTTGTGGGTGGACGTATTGAATGCCGGTGCCGATGGAATTATCCTCAAAACGGGTGAGCTACTGACGAAAACAGATGTACAGGCTGTGATGGATGGAAAGAAATTGGTATTTAACTATCCGATTCTGGAAAAGATTGTAGATCGTTTCAAGAAATCGGTAGCCAATGATGCCAAGCGTCAGGAGGCTGTCATCAGTTATGATATTGATGAATACGATGAACGTTTTCTCCGTCATCTGGCTTTGGGTTATACGAAAGAGATGATTGCCAATCTGAAAGGAATGCCTTTTGGTGTGAAATCATTGGAGAAACGGCAGAATGATCTTATCGGACGTCTTTTTCCGAATGGTGAACGGGTGGGTGTGAATGCTACCCGGTTGGCAGTACGTGCATTGGAATTGCGTATTATTGATCTGGATAATCTGGAGCCTGACGAAGAGTAAATTAAGTATTAACGGTAGCTTCTTGCTTAGTCGGAAAATGATGAAGAATAAATGGCGCATGCCCCATCCCGCTACGATGTTCCTTCTGCTGACAATGGCAGTGGTCTTTCTTTCATGGATATGCGATATCTATGGATTGAAAGTGACATTGCCGCAGACAGGTGAGGATATCCGTGTACAAAGCCTGTTGAGCCCGGAAGGAATCCGCTGGTGGTTGCGGAATGCTATTAAGAACTTTACAGGTTTTGCTCCATTGGGCATGGTGATTATTGCTATGTTCGGATTGGGAGTGGCACAACATTCCGGTTTTATTGATGCTTGTATCCGCATGGGGGTGGGAAACCGGCAGGAAAAGAGGAAGATCATCTTGTGGGTGATTGTGCTTGGCTTGTTGTCGAATGCCATTGGTGATGGTGGATATATCATTTTATTGCCTATTGCTGCTATGCTGTTTCAATGGGTGGGGCTTCATCCGATTGCAGGGATTGTAACGGCTTATGTTTCCGTTGCGTGCGGGTATAGTGCTAATATTGTATTAAGTACGATGGACCCGTTGTTGGCGCATACCACGCAAGAGGCTGCACTGGCACAAACGGGTTATCAGGGGAATACGGAACCTCTCTGCAATTACTTTTTTATGAGTGCTTCAACGGTGGCCATTACGGCTATTGTGTATTGGATTACTCAAAAATGGCTTCTTCCTACGTTAGGTAAGTATGAAGGCAGTATGAAGGTGGTGGCTTACCATCCTCTGTCTCGTAAAGAACGGCGTGCCATTATGATTTCCATTGTTGTGGCAGCTATCTATGTGGCTCTTATCTTGTGGCTTACTTTTTCTTCTTATGGAATTTTGCGGGGTGTGAATGGTGGTTTGATGCATTCGCCTTTTATTGCCGGTATTTTGTTTTTGCTTTCTTTGGGAGCAGGTATTACGGGAATGGCTTATGGATTCAGTTCCGGACGGTATCGCACTGACAATGATGTAATTGAAGGACTTACGCAGCCAATGAAGCTTCTTGGGGTGTATTTCGTTATCGCTTTCTTCGCTGCGCAGATGTTTGCCTGTTTTGAATATTCTCATCTGGACAAATGTTTGGCTATCATGGGTGCTGATCTGCTTTCTTCGTTTGAACCGGCTCCTTTGTCTGCTCTTGTCCTGTTTATTCTGTTTACGGCATTGATAAATCTGATTATGGTATCTGCTACCTCCAAATGGGCTTTTATGTCTTTTATCTTTATTCCGATGTTTGCACAGATGGGAATTGCTCCGGATATAGCACAATGTGCTTTTCGTATCGGAGATAGCTCGACGAATGCCATTACTCCTTTCTTATTCTATATGCCTCTGGTGCTTACCTATATGCGGCAGTATGATAAGCAGATTACGTATGGCTCATTGCTGAAATATACTTGGAGATATTCATTAGGCATCCTGGTTGTCTGGACATTGCTGTTTATTGTTTGGTATTTGTTGAAAATACCGATGGGATTGTAGGGCTAAGGAATGATTGCCGGGCTCCGGTTTATCTGATTGGAATTTTGTTTTTCTGAATTAATCGCTATATTTGCACCGTTCCTTAAAGAAAGACAACGAATGAATCTACCAGAAATCTCTGAAAATCTAATTGAACAGTTAAATCACGGTAATACAAAAGCATTTGATAAAATCTATCATACCTACTACCTTTATTTGTGTGCGATAGCTGTTTATTATGTGCATGACAAGAGGGTGGCAGGGGAGATTGTGAATGATGTCTTTGTTGCTTTCTGGCAGAATCGCCATCACATCACTTATCCGGCTCTTCCGTATTTGCGGCGTGCCATTCAAAATGCAAGTATCAGTTATCTGCGCTCTTCTTATTTCAACGAAAAACAGATGACGGAACAGATGGAAGAAATCTGGGCTTTTCTCGAAAATCATATTCTTTCTTCCGATAACCCTTTGCAGGCATTGGAGCATAGCGAAATGAATACCATCATCATGAAGAAGGTGGAGGAATTGCCAGCCAAATGCCGTGCCATATTTAAAGCAAGTTTGTATGAGGGTAAGACATACAGTGAAATTGCCGAGGAGCAGAATATTAATGTGACCACTGTAAGAGTACAGATGAAAATAGCATTGACTAAACTGCGCGAATCACTGGGTACTCCTTATATGATAGCTATTTTGATGTTTCTCTAAAAAAAATCGCTTTTCTTTTAAACGTTTCTTTTTTTATTGCGTATCTAGTTATATACACCCATAGAAAAAGTACGTTTATGAATGACTCTTATCATATAGAAGAATTGGAAATCCGGATAAGCAACTATTTGTCCGGTAACTGCACCGAAGAAGAGAAAGAAGCTCTGTTCGCTTCTTTGGCTTCCAATGAAGATGCTGCTAAAATTTTCCGGGAGATGTCCGCAGTATGGGCTGTTTCTTCTGTGCCTGCATTTGCCAAAGTAGAGGATGCTAATTTATCACAGATAAAAGAAAAAATAGCCGCTGCTGAGATGAAACCTGCCCGTTCGCGGAAGATAGTTCCTGTGTGGCTGAAGGTAGCTGCTGCAATTATTTTGTTGTTGGGTTGCAATTACTTCTGGTACACTTATACTGAAAATCTTACGGAAGTATATACGAATGCGGATTCTCCTTATGAAATTAAAGTGCCGGCCGGTTCGCGGACGAATATTGTGCTTCCGGATGGAACAGAGGTTTCATTGAATGCGGGTTCTGTGTTACGTTATTGCCGTGGGTTCGGTATTCGTGAACGTGATGTTACGCTTGATGGCGAAGGATATTTCAAGGTGGCGAAAAATGAGAAGATTCCTTTCTTTGTGAATACGAATGGTGTACAGGTAAAGGTGGTGGGGACTGTTTTTAATGTACGCGCTTATGATGACGATAATTATGTAATGGTATCTTTGTTGGAAGGTCGTGTCAATTTAGCCACTTTGTCCGGTTCGGTAATGAAACTATTCCCTAGCGAACAGGCTTTTTACGATAAGAATACGGGCCGCATGGAGAAAATGAAATCAAATGCTAGTTCTGCCTGTGACTGGTTGGATGGTGGCCTGACATTTGAGGATGCTCCGTTTGCCGACATCGCACACCGTCTGGAGCGCAAATTCCAGGTGAAGATCAGTTTAGAGAGTGAACGTCTGAAGGCGGAACGCTTTTCCGGATGTTTCAATAGTAATCAAAGTATCAATGATATATTGGGAGAAATCAACGTTGAGAAGCAATATACATGGAAAGTTAGTGGAGACACTATCTTTATAACTGACAAGAAAAAGGAGGTAAAATAAGAAAAAGTAAAGTATGATTGGGAACTTAGTCGATAGATATATCGGCGGTTCAGCGTTGTATAGAAAGATATTATGTTAACCTTTAATAGTGAAAAATATGAGATTAATAGTAAAAAGAATATTATTAATGCTTCTGCTTTTGTCTGTAGGAAACGTTTTGACTGGTGGTTTCCAGCTATCGGCACAGGAACAAAGTAAGCGATTCAGTGTGAAAGTAGATAATATTACTTTGAAAGAAGCCATTGAAGTAATAAAGAAGCAAGGCAATTACTCTTTCCTGATTCGTAATAATGACATTGATTTGAATAGGAAAGTCTCTGTGAATATAAATAACGGTACTATTAATGATGTGATGGGACAATTGCTGGCCGGTACGGACGTCAGTTATGAAGTGAACGGAACCCGGGTGATTATGTTCCATGCAGTGACACCGCAGAAAGAACAGGAAAAAGCGTTTGTCTTAAAAGGCAGAATCACTGATCCTACAGGTGAAGGGGTGATTGGGGCAAATGTGAAAGTGGTAGATTCTACGGAAGGTACCATTACGGATATGGATGGCAATTTTTCTTTGATGGTTACTCCGAATGCCCGTTTATCCATATCGTATATCGGCTATGCCACACAGGAAGTGGTGGTGAAAGATCAACGTCCTCTCAATGTAACTTTGAAAGAAGATACCCGGTTAATAGACGAAGTAGTAGTTGTTGGTTACGGCGTACAAAAGAAAGCGAACCTGACAGGTGCGGTGAGCAGTGTGAAGATGGATGATGTTTTAGGTGACCGTCCGGTGGTGTCTGTGAGTGACGCTTTGAAAGGGGCAATGCCCGGTTTGCAGATTACAGGTAATTCAGGAAGACCCGGTGAAGAAATGAGTTTCAACATTCGTGGTGTCAACAGTCTGGATAAGAATGGGAAACCGCTGGTGCTGGTGGATAACGTGGAGATGGATATTAATATGCTCGATCCGAACGATATTGAATCGGTGACTGTTTTGAAGGATGCGGCATCTTCTGCTATTTACGGAGCACGGGCAGCTTTCGGTGTGATTCTGATTACTACAAAGAAAGGCTCGGATGCAACTAAACTCTCTATTAATTATTCAAATAACTTTTCTTTTAGCAGACCTGCCAATATGCCTCATAAGGCTACTCCGCTCCAAACGGTACAGGCTTATAAGGACATGGGGACAATCAATTATCAAAGTGGTCAGAACGTAGATACCTGGTTGGGACTTTTGAAGGAATATAATGCTAATCCGTCTGCATATCCGGATGGTTATGCAATGGTGGACGGGCTGCGTTATAGCTTGGCAGAAACTGATCTTTTCGATGATATGATGGAGACTGGTTTCCAGCAAACTCATAATATCTCGGTAGGTGGCGGTACGAAAGATATTTCTTATCGTTTCTCCTTCGGTATGGTGAATGAAAATGGGGTACTGGCTTCGGATAAAGATACGTACAAGCGTTACAACGTGTCTTCTTATCTCCGCTCGGATGTGTTTTCATGGATTACTCCGGAATTGGATATTAAATATACGAACTCGAACTCTTCATTGCCGGAAACTTCCGGAGGATATGGTATATGGGGAGCAGCAGTCGCATTCCCTTCTTATTTCCCTACTGGAACAATGAATATTGACGGCGAAGAATTACCGATCAATACTCCTCGTAACTTGATTGATCTGGCATATCCGACAACTATTCAAAAGAATAATCTTCGTATTTTCGGAAAGGTTACGATCAGTCCTTTGAAGAATGTGAAGTTGATTGGTGAGTATACATTCAATCATCTAAGTAACGAGAAAACGAAATTTGAGAAGAAGTTCTATTATGCACATGGAGGTAACTTTGTGAAAGAGGTTTCCACTGCCAATTCCAAGTATGAATATTCCAATGGTATTACGGATTATAATGCATTGAACTTCTATGCTAACTATAACAACTCATGGGGCAAACATGATGTAACGGTGATGGGAGGTTTCAATCAGGAGAGTAGTGATTATCGTTATGCTGAGATGTCGCGTATGAATATGATTAATGAAGATCTGCCGTCTATTTCGCAGTCGACAGGTGATTATTTTGCTAAAGACAAATTTGAACGTTATACGGTAAGAGGGTTATTCTATCGCATTAACTATTCGTTTGCCGGCAAGTATTTGCTTGAAACGAACGGACGTTATGACGGTTCTTCCAAATTCCCGAAGAATAGCCGTTTCGGTTTCTTCCCTTCGGTTTCCGCCGGATGGCGTATCAGCGAGGAAGCGTTTATGAAACCTTTGAACTCTGTTCTTTCGAACTTGAAATTGCGTGGTTCTTGGGGTAATATTGGAAATCAGAGCATCACTCCTTACGCATATATTCCCGGTATGGATGCGGAACAGGCTTATTGGACTGTTTCCGGTATTAAAGTTACTACTTTGAAACCAGCTGCTTTGGTTAGCAATAGCTTTACTTGGGAAAAAGTAACGACAATTGATGTCGGATTCGATCTTGGGCTATTGGATAACAGATTGAATATGGTGTTCGACTGGTATCGTAGAGATACTAAGGGTATGCTTGCTCCGGGCTCTGAACTTCCGGGTGTATTAGGTGCAAGTGCCCCTTTACAGAACACGGCTGACCTTCGTTCTAAAGGTTGGGAAATCTCGGTTGACTGGAACGATCAGATCGGAAAAGTGAAATATAGCATAGGCTTTAATCTTTACGATGCGAAAACAAAGATTACTAAATACAACAACGAAACAGGACTGTTTGGCAAGGACAAGAACGATAATGAAACATATCGCGTAGGAATGGAACTGGGTGAAATTTGGGGGTATGTGACCGATCGTTTGTACACAGTGGATGATTTCGATGCAGATGGCAAACTGAAACCGGGTATTGCTAAAGTGGAAGGTTATAATCCGAATCCGGGAGATATATTATATAAGGACTTGGATGGTAATGATATTATCAACAGTGGTACCAGTACAACGAAAGATCCGGGAGACCGTAAAATCATTGGTAATAATACCCGGCGTTATCAGTATGGTATTCATGGTAGTGCAAGTTGGAACGGTTTTTCTCTGTCATTCTTGCTGCAAGGAGTTGGTAAACGAGATTTGTGGGTGATGAACGATCTGTTTTATCCGCATTATGATGCTTGGACTACCGTTTATGATTCACAGTTGAATTATTGGACTCCGGAAAATACGAATAGTTATTTCCCCCGTATTTATGAGAAAGCGGCCGGAAATACAGATGCCAATACACGTGTACAGACTCGTTATCTACAGGATGGATCGTACTTAAGTATTCGTAATATAACGCTTTCTTATAATTTCCCGTCTAAGTGGATGAGTAAGATTGGAGTTAATAATCTGGCTGTGTTCTTCAGTGGTGAGAATCTTTATACGTTCGACCACTTGCCGAAGGGACTTGATCCGGAACGTTCTGTCACGGATGATTTAGGACAACGTGGTTTTACCTATCCGTATATGAGACAGTATTCGTTCGGTATAAACCTTTCATTCTGATTGTTTCACAATTTAAAGAGTAATTATTATGAATAAATATATACTATGTGTAAGCGTTAGTCTTTGTTTGTTGATGTCGTCTTGTCTAAATGACGAATTTCTGGAGGTTTATCCCAAAGGACAGCAAACAGAAGCATCGGTCTTTACTACCTATGACAACTTTAAAACGTATACATGGGGATTGTATAACGTGTTCTTCGGATATACGTATGATACAGGGCAAACGGATGAAATTTTCCGTGGTGATTTTGAATCGGATAACATGATAAAAGGATTGGATGGATATGAAGGTCAGTGGGCATATCGCAAAGCAAAGGCTACGGATGAGTCTAAAGATTGGGATTATGATTATATCCGTCGTGTTAACCTGATGCTCGATAATATTGATCATTCGGAAATGAGTGAAACCGAGAGGGAGCATTGGAGAAGTGTGGGATATTTCTTCCGTTCTTATAAATACTTTCAGATGCTTTCTAAATTTGGTGATATTCCTTGGGTAGAGCATGCTTTGACTGAGGAAAGTCCCGAGCTTTATGGAAAACGTGATAGTCGTGACTTGGTGGCTTCCAATATTCTGTCTAATTTGAAATATGCGGAAACACATATTGGCAGTAATATCGAAGCGGATGGGAAAAATACAATTAATATGTATGTGGTGAAAGCTCTTATTTCCCGTTTTGCTTTATTTGAAGGAACTTGGAGAAAATATCATGGTTTGTCGGGAGCGGATACTTATCTGGAAGAATGTGCCCGTGCTTCTGAAGAGGTGATTAAGCAATATCCGAATGTGCATCCTAAATATGATGAGTTGTTTAATTCGGAAACACTGGATGGGGTGACAGGTATTCTTTTGTATAAGGCTTATGAAACCGGACAGTTAATGCATGGTTTGACCCGTATGGTGCGTACAGGTGAATCTTATATTGAGGCAACGAAAGACGCGGTAGACAGTTATCTTTGTACGGATGGACGACCGGTTAGCACGACGACTAGCCGTTATGGGGGTGATAAGAATATGTATGGACAATTCCGTGATCGTGATTACCGGTTGTATTTGACGATCTGTCCTCCATATATGGTGAAGAAAGAAAACGGACCCAGTACGGCTGATTGGAAATATACGGATAATGCACAGGACAGGGAATTTATAGATTTAATGGCTACGATTTCCGGTGAAACTTATCATCGTTTGCCGTCTTCCAATTTTAAAGGATTCACCGTGCAAGGACAACCTCACTTTAAGAATATGAACTGGGGACAGGGCTGGAACGCTTCCCAAATGGGCTTCTGGGTATGGAAATATTATAATACACATACTGTAGCTACCAACGCGAATGGGGTGAATACAACAGATGCCCCGCTGTTCCGTATAGGTGAGGTGATGGTAAACTATGCCGAAGCGATGTGCGAATTGAACAAGTTCGACCAGGCTGCTGCGGATAAGTCTATTAACAAACTTCGGGCAAGAGCTAATGTGGCGAAAATGGTGGTGAATGATATTAATGATGCTTTTGATCCGAAGCGTGATCCTTCCGTTCCTGCTCTTTTGTGGGAAGTGCGTAGAGAGAGACGAGTTGAATTGATGGGCGAAGGTTTCCGTTTGGATGATTTGCGCAGGTGGAAGAAAGGAGACTATGTTAACAAACAACCGCTGGGTGCCTATGTGACAGGGGCTTCGGCCAAGAATTTGAAAGTAACGGGTGGTGCAGGTGCTGATGAAGGATATGTTTATTTCTTTGATACCCCGCTTGGATGGCAGGAACATTATTATCTGTATCCGTTGCCTTTGAAGCAATTGGCGTTAAATACGAATTTGGAACAAAATCCGGTATGGACAAAGTAATTTTAAATTGAAATGATGCACAAGACCTGTAATATTTTAGTATATTGCAGGTCTTGAAAATTTAAGGTAGAAAATGAAAAATAGAATATCAATAAAATATGCGTTTTTTTGTGGAACAGCTTGCTGCATCTCATCTATACTACGTGCACAACAGGATGCATCCCAAATGAATGTGCTTTTTATAATGGCTGATGATATGCGCCCCGAACTGGGGTGTTACGGGGTAGATGTAGTGAAAACTCCTAATATGGACCGTTTGGCGGCAAGTGGCGTCTTGTTTCAGAATGCGTATTGTAATATTCCTGTGAGTGGGGCATCCCGGGCTAGTTTATTGACGGGTGTATATCCTCATTACCCCGATCGCTTTATTAGTTTTTCCGCCTATGCCAGCAAAGATTGTCCCGAAGCAATACCTATTTCGGGATGGTTCACCCGGAATGGTTATCATACTATTTCGGACGGCAAGGTGTTTCATCATATCAGCGATCATGCGGATTCGTGGAGTGAGCCTCCTTACCGGAATCATCCGGATGGATATGATGTATATTGGGCGGAATATAATAAATGGGAACTTTGGATGAATTCGGAATCGGGAAAAACGGTTAATCCGAAAACGATGAGGGGACCTTTTTGTGAATCTGCTGATGTTCCTGATACTGCCTATGATGATGGGAAACTTGCAAACCGAGCTATTCGTGACTTGAAAAGGATGAAGGAGGCTGGCAAACCTTTCTTCTTGGCTTGTGGTTTCTGGAAACCTCATTTGCCGTTCAATGCCCCAAAGAAATATTGGGATTTATATAAACGGGAGGAAATACCTTTGGCTACCAATCGTTTCCGACCTGAAGGATTGCCGGAGCAGGTTCGTAATTCAAGCGAGATATATGCGTATGCACGGGTTGCGGATACGAGTGATATTGACTTCCAGCGGGAGGTAAAACATGGATATTATGCTTGTTTGAGTTATGTGGATGCGCAGATCGGCAAGGTATTGGATGCATTGGATGAACTGGGATTATCGGATAATACAATTGTGGTTTTGTTGGGGGATCATGGCTGGAATCTGGGAGAACATGATTTTATAGGTAAACATAATCTGATGAATACTTCTACTCATGTACCGTTGATTGTCCGTGTGCCGGGAATGAAAAAAGGAAAAACAAAATCGATGGTGGAATTTGTTGATTTGTACCCGACTTTATGTGAACTTTGTAAACTGCCTGTTCCCGCTGAACAGTTAAGCGGGCAAAGCTTTGCCGGGGTATTCAAGAATCTGAAAGCTAAGACGAAAGGTGAAGTCTATATTCAGTGGGAAGGAGGAGATAATGCCGTTGACCGGCGTTATAGTTATGCGGAATGGATGAAAGGCGACGTGAAGAAAGCCAGTATGTTGTTTGACCATCGGATTGACGGGAAGGAAAACAAGAATCGGGTCGATGAAAAAAAATATAAGAATAAGGTTGAATCATTATCTTCTTTTATCAGAATAAAGAAGTCATCATTAAAGAAATAATATGAAAACAGTTTTATTACAGTCCAGCCGTTTGGTATCGGTTGTTTTATTCATGCTTTACGGAATGTCGATGTTTGCCCAGCGACAGGATATCTTGCTAAATAATGATTGGAATTTCCGGTTTTCGCATCAGGTACAGAAGGGAACAGGGGTAAGAGTTGATTTGCCTCATACTTGGAATGCGCAGGATGCTTTGTCCGGTAAGATAGACTATAAACGGGGAATTGGTAATTATGAGAAGAATTTATTTATTCGTCCCGAATGGAAAGGAAAACGTCTTTTTATTCGTTTCGAAGGAGTGAATAACATTGCAGATGTGTTTATAAATCGTCGTCATATAGGTGAGCATCGTGGGGGATATGGAGCTTTTATCTTTGAGATCACAGGAAAGGTGGAATATGGAAAAGAAAACTCTATATTAGTACGGGTGAATAATGGTGAACAGTTGGATATTATGCCTCTGGTCGGTGACTTTAATTTTTACGGAGGTATTTATCGTGATGTACATTTGTTGATTACTGATGAGACGTGTATTTCTCCTTTGGATTATGCTTCCCCCGGAGTACGTCTGATACAGGATAGTGTGAGCCATCGGTATGCTAAGGTACGGGCTATTGTTGATTTATCAAACGGGAGTAGTGGTAATCAGGAAGTGGAGCTTAACGTACGCCTGTTAGATGGTCAAAGGGTGGTGAAAGAAGGAACAAAGAATGTGAATCTTTCTGGAAACGAAGTAATGCAGCAGGAACTTACATTTGAAATCGATCAGCCTCATTTGTGGAATGGTCGTCAGGATCCTTTCCTTTATCAGGCGGAAGTGACTCTTTTCCGGAATGGTCAGATGGTAGATCGTGTTACACAACCGTTGGGACTTCGTTTTTACCGGATCGACCCTGATAAAGGTTTTTTCCTGAATGGAAAACATTTGCCTCTTCAAGGCGTTTGCCGTCATCAGGATAGGAGTGAGGTGGGCAATGCGCTGCGCCCGCAACACCATGAGGAAGATGTGGCATTGATGTTGGAGATGGGAGTGAATGCTGTTCGTTTGGCGCATTATCCGCAGGCTACTTATTTTTATGATCTGATGGATAAAAATGGTATTATTGTATGGGCTGAAATACCTTTTGTGGGTCCTGGTGGATATAATGATAAAGGTTTTGTGGATTTACCTGCTTTCCGTGCCAACGGAAAAGAGCAGCTCAAAGAACTGATTCGTCAACATTATAATCATCCTTCTATTTGTGTATGGGGGCTGTTTAATGAGTTGACGGAGTTGGGAGATAATCCGGTTGAGTACATCAAAAAATTAAATGTGCTGGCACATCAGGAAGATACTACCCGGCCTACGACCTCCGCAAGTAATCAAATGGGAGATTTGAATTTCATAACGGATGCTATTGCTTGGAACCGTTATGATGGATGGTATGGTGGCACTCCCGCTGATTTGGGGAAATGGTTGGATCGAATGCATAAGGATCATCCGGAAATATGTATTGCTATCAGTGAATATGGTGCCGGTGCAAGTATTTACCATCAACAAGATTCGTTGGTTAAAACTGTACCAACCAGTTGGTGGCATCCTGAAAACTGGCAGACGTATTATCACATTGAAAACTGGAAAACAATCTCTTCCCGTCCTTATGTATGGGGGAGCTTTGTCTGGAATATGTTTGATTTTGGCGCTGCACATCGCACTGAAGGAGACCGTCCCGGAATTAATGATAAAGGTTTGGTTACCTTCGACCGGAAAGTTCGTAAAGATGCTTTCTACTTCTATAAGGCCAACTGGAATAGGGAAGAACCAATGCTTTATTTAACAGGCAAACGTAACACAGTACGTACACAACATTTGCAAACAATTACTGCTTTCACGAATCTGTCAGGAGCCGAATTGTTTGTAAACGGTAAGAGTTATGGTAAAGCAATACCGGATTCGTATGCTATTCTGGAATGGAAAAATGTGGAACTAGAACCTGGTGAAAATGAAATAAAGGTTGTTTCCACTAATAAGAAGTTACCTTTGAGCGATAGTTTTCATTGTAGATTGTGATAGGTAGTTTAAATGCTAATCGGAAAGAGCACTGTAAACAAAGTAGGTTTGCAGTGCTTTTTTCTAGGGGTTTCTCTTTTGGGAGATAATAATCCTTCCTGAATCTATAACAGCGGATAATGATACTCCAACAGTATAACAGATCATATCTGACCATAGAAAACCATGTCCAAAGATTAATGCTCCAAGTGTGGTGTTTCGTACAGTATTTGCCCAGTCTGCTTGGTATAGTTGGCTAATTTCTATACAATAAGAAAATAATAAGGAAATAACAATGGTCTTGAGTATAGATAATGACGGGAAAAGAAAGCGTATTCCACAATACACCATGGCTGCCCAAAGCGTATCGCCTGAATACTCTGCGATAAATTCGGGCAATATATCACCATGTTTTCGGGAAGCCAATCCTAACACTATAATTGCGGAAGTAATTGCTAAATAAATCCAACGTTTGTTTTTCACGCAGTAATGTTTTAGTATGGTGCAAATTTATAAAATTAAGTTGGATAACTTGGCAGGATGGATCAAACTCTGATAAAAACAGATTTTATTTACATACTAAACTTTTCGTTCTTTTGAAATGTTATAAGGTCGTTCGAGCTTTATCTCGATAAATGTGTTCATAACCAACCGATTTACGCAATTGTTGTGGAAACGGCTGCAGTTGGTCACTTAAAAAATTAGTAATTAAAATAATAGAGTTATGAAGAATCTTTTTCGACCGTTGTTAGTACTGACAGGATGTATAGTATTGGCGAGTTGTGTAAGTCAGAAGCAATTTAAAGGTTTAAAAACTGATTATACAAAGTTGCAAAAAGAATATCAGGAAAGTCAATTGCAGCTAAGAGAAAATCAGGCACGTTCAACAAGTCTTGAGGAGAGACTTGCCGAAGCGCAGCGGAATAATAGTGAGTTACGCAAGAGCTTGTCCGATATGCAAAGCATCTTGAATAAGAGTCTTACACAGAGCTCTCAAGGGAATATGAATATGGGTAAGTTAATAGATGAGATCAATGCTTCAAACCGTTTCATCCAGCATTTGGTTAAAGAAAAGAATAGATCAGACTCTTTGAATCTCGTAATGGTCAATAAACTTACCCGTTCGCTTACCCGTGAAGAGATGCGTGACTTGGATATTAAGGTATTGAAAGGTGTTGTATATATTTCCTTAGCAGATAACATGCTTTATAAATCAGGAAGTTATGAAATTAGCAATAAAGCAGAGGCTGTGCTTAGTAAAATAGCCAAAATCATTCAGGACTACAAAGATTATGATGTTCTGGTAGAAGGAAATACAGATACCGATCCGATATCTCGTACGAATATACGTAATAATTGGGATTTGAGTGCGTTGCGTGCTTCATCTGTTGTTCAGGCATTACAGAATATTTATGGTATAAATCCCAAACGCCTGACTGCTGCCGGTCGAGGTGAATTTAATCCGGTAGCCGGTAATGATACGGCAGAAGGAAAAGCTCGTAACCGCCGGACCGAGATTATTATAACTCCTAAACTGGATCAGTTTATGGATTTGATAGATCAGGCTCCTGATAATTCTTCATCAGGTATAATGGGGGATGAGAATACAAAAGAGTAAAGGAAATATTTCCATCTAGGGCTAATAATAAAGCGATGAATTTGAATTCATCGCTTTATTATTAGCAATTTGAAACAGATACAGTAAAGTGTTAGAGGTATCTATATTTTATTTTCAGAGCTTGAGAAATTGCTCTATTTTATAGAGAGTCCGATTTGAAATGAGTATTGCTGATTTTAAATGTTTTCGGCAGATGGACCTATTTTGAAAATTCAAACTCATATGGATAAGGAGTTTGATTCCATGAAACCCATTCTATCTTTCCATAATTATGCAAATCACATGGGAAAACCACAGAATAGTCCCATGGATTATATCGATATGGTATGTCAACATATTGACAAGCATATTTATTTGAATATAGCCAATGATATCCTGTTTTAGAGTCGCTATATATTGCTACCATAAAATATTTACCAATCTTTACTTTAGCGGAAGTATATGTTTCCTTTATTGACGAGGCAAATATAGAATAAGTAGCATCAACTATGCTACCATCTTTCTTTTTAATTTTTGATTTTGACAGCAAATTCCAAGTTTCATCTTGTATTTTTTGATAATCAAGTATATTCCCTGAAAAAGTTTGCTTTTTCACATCAAATTCCTCATTGTTGTCAGCCTTAAATAATAAAAATGTGGTGGAAATATTTTCGTAATCAGACTCTGGAGTAAGAGCTTTGTATCCATTTAGCCAAATTTCCTGAATGTCACTTTTTTCTTCATCACTTTTACTACATCCAACTACTATCAGTGCAGTCATAATTAAAAATAGAAGTTTTTTCGGGCTGACCCCAAAGGAACCCTGAATGCATTTGATGCTGTCAAGTTTCTCTTGGTATTCATTGAGTATATTACGTAGTTTGGTATTGATTAGTGCTGCGTCTGGACGTTTGACTACTTGCCCGTTTTTGAATTGTGAAAGACTGTCGACTTTGAATCGAGTGACAATGTACTTTGTTTCTTCTTTGTGATGGATGGCTATACAAATTTTGTGAGATCCATCACTTAACACCTTTGCTGGGATTAGAGCTAATCTGATTGTTGCCATAGTTTCAAAATTTAGAGAAAACACTCGGACAAGATTTCGACAAGGTAAATTGCTCAAAAGTGAGAGTTTTCTCGTTTTTTTTTAATCAATAGCAGCTAATTAGAAAAGTAAAAAGGCTGATTAACCATTTGATAATCAGCCTTTCTGCTAAGTGATTCCGCTGCGATTCGAACGCAGGACCCACGCCTTAGAAGGGCGTTGCTCTATCCAGCTGAGCTACGGAACCAGCCTTATTTGCGGATGCAAAGGTAGTGCTTTTTATGAAAACTCAAAAACTTTCCGGCACTTTTTTATTCATATTTTTCTTTATGGCTATGAATCAGTAATTTATAAAAGAGAAATATTTTGTTTACTTATATGATTGGGGAGGAATGAATAGGAAAACGTCATTTTTACGAAGAATAACGAACGTTATATAGGTTTCAAAAAGGTCAAAAAAATAAAATACGGTTGTGTTTTTCTATTATAACTTCTACTTTTGAACGATAAACAACTAAAAAACACATAAAGTTATGAAGAAATTGATTTTTTTATTTGCATTTTGTATTGTAGTGACTAATGTTTTTGCACAAACCGCCCCAGAGCAATTGAAAAAAGAAGGAAATGATGCATTTAATGCTAAAAATTATCCAGTAGCGTATGCGAAGTTCAGCGAATATCTGAAACAGACTAATAATCAAGATTCTGCAACAGCTTACTATTGTGGTATAGCAGCAGACGAAGTGAAAAAGTATGCGGAAGCCGTGACCTTTTTCGATATTGCTATTCAGAAAAAATTTAATATAGGAAATGCGTATGCTCGTAAGGCTTTGGCTTTAGATGCACAAAAGAAGACTGCTGAATATGTAGCTACATTAGAAGAAGGGCTGAAAGTCGATCCTAAAAATAAGACAATGGTGAAGAATTATGGTCTTCATTATCTAAAAGCAGGACTTGCAGCACAGAAAGCAGGAAAAGCAGAAGAAGCTGAAGATTGTTTTAAGAAAGTAATTCCTTTGGATCACAAGCAATATAAAACAAATGCATTGTACAGTTTAGGAGTTCTGTGCTATAATGATGGCGCTAATATCCTGAAGAAAGCTGCTCCTTTGGCAAATTCTGATGCAGATAAATATGCTGCAGAAAAAGAAAAAGCTGATGGTAGATTTAAAGAAGCATTAGACTATCTGGAAGAAGCTGCTAAGATCTCTCCGGAAAATGAAAATGTGAAGAAGATGCTTCCTCAAGTGAAAGCTGTTATGAAGTAATTTGACCAATTTTATAAATGATAAAGGGTTGCCGATATGACACGTCGGACAACCCTTTTTTATTGCTATCTTTTTCTAATCTATACTTTTTGTGTACATTTGCCTTCCCTAAACGTAGAAGTATTTTATATGCACTTATATAATAAGGAACAGGCTATTAAACGAATGAACCAGTTGGGACAACTCCACCGTCCTTTCATTTTCATTATAAATTATCTACAAGATGTATCTTATATAGAGGAGGTTGCCGCTGTTGATTCCGCTGAAGTTTTGTATAATTTGAATGGATTTACCAATCAGATTATATCGGCTGAAGATGATATAGCTACTTACTCCGCAAAAACAGTGCCTTCACTACATTGGCAGCCTTTCGCAGAATCTTTCTCTTCTTATCAACGTTCGTTTAATATCGTGCGACGGAACATCCTGGCAGGAAATAGTTTCCTTACGAATTTGACGTGTCGCACTCCGGTAGAAACCAATCTCACTCTGAAAGATATTTATTTTCATTCAAAAGCGATTTATAAGCTGTGGATTAAAGATCGTTTTACGGTTTTCTCTCCTGAAATATTTGTTAGAATTCATCAAGGAAAAATTAGCTCATATCCGATGAAGGGAACCATTGATGCTTCAATTCCCTCTGCTGCTCAATTATTGATGAATGATCCGAAAGAGACTGCCGAACATGCTACCATTGTAGATCTGATTCGTAATGATTTAAGTATGGTTGCCAACCGGGTGTCAGTTTCCCAGTATCGGTATATGGACAGGTTACAGACTAATCGGGGAGTCATTTTCCAGACGAGTTCTGAAATTCAGGGTATATTGCCTGAAAATTATCAGGAGCATTTGGGAGATATTATTTTCAGGCTATTACCAGCCGGTTCTATTACCGGTGCTCCAAAGAGAAAAACGATGCAGATTATTCAGGAAGCTGAAACCTACGACAGAGGATTTTATACGGGAGTTATGGGATATTCTGATGGCATTGATTTAGATAGTGCCGTTATGATACGATTTGTAGAACAGGAAGGAGAGAAGATGTATTTTAAAAGTGGAGGTGGGATCACCTGCCAGAGTGATGTGGAAAGCGAGTATAATGAAATGAAACAAAAAGTATATGTACCCATTTATTGAGACTATCCGGATAGAGGATGGACAGATTTATAATCTTGATTATCACACAGAACGCTTTAATAAAACCCGTGCAGCTTTTTGGAAAGACAGCACTCCGCTGGATTTACGGGAATTTATATCTCCGCCAACTTTAAATGGAATTCATAAATGCCGGATTGTATATGGAAAAGAAGTGGAAGAAGTTACGTATGCGCCCTATCAGATGCGACAGGTATCTTCTTTGCATTTGGTTGTGTCTGATACCATTGATTATACTTATAAAAGTGCGTATCGGGAAGAACTGAATGCCTTGTACGCTCAAAGAGGAATGGCGGATGATATTTTAATTGTGAGAAATGGCTATCTGACAGATACCTCTATAGCTAATGTTGCTCTCTATGACGGACATACCTGGTTCACACCGGCTCATCCGTTACTCCGTGGGACGAAACGAAGCGAATTTCTGGACAGGCAGCTCATTGTTGAGAAAGACATTCCGCAAATATGTCTGAAAGACTATTCCCATATCATGTTATTCAACGCAATGATTGACTGGAAACGCATTATATTGCCTATAAATGAGAAACATTTAATTCTATAAACTATAATTAACTGAAATATACAGAGAACTGCTGAACAAAAGTCTCTTTTGTACTGTTATATTTATGTGTTTTTCATAGTATTAGATATAAGATTAATTAAAGAGATTGTACTTCACTTGTGAAAGCTAAAGTACGTCAGAGACAGAAGAGTCTGTTTTTTTGATAAATGTGTTAGAGCATCGGTTTTACCAGGCCGATGCTTTTTTTATGTCCTTTTACCCCCTTTTGTAGTTTATATGAAATAAAATTTGTACGTTTGTAGAGTAATAATAGAAAATGATAAAGATGAACATACCCGTTATCTTTCAGTTTTTAAAAGATCTTTCCGCGAATAATAATCGTGAGTGGTTTAATGAGCACAAGGCAGAATATGAAACAGCCCGTGCCGAGTTCGACAACTTTTTGGCAACAGTGATTGCCCGTATTTCCCTGTTTGATGAAACTATCCGGGGAATTCAACCCAAAGACTGTACTTATCGCATTTACCGGGATACCCGCTTCTCTGCGGATAAAACACCTTATAAAATACATTTCGGTGGTTATATCAATGCCAAAGGAAAGAAATCCGACCATTGTGGATATTATGTCCACTTGCAGCCGGATGGTTCGATGCTTGCCGGAGGAAGCTTGTGTCTGCCTCCCAATATCCTGAAAGCAGTGCGTCAGTCTATTTATGACAATATCGAGGAATTTGTTGCGATCGTAGAGGATCCGGAGTTTAAGAAATACTTTCCGGTGATAGGGGAGGATTTTCTGAAAACAGCTCCGAAAGGTTTTCCGAAAGATTTCAAGTACATTGATTATTTGAAATGTAAAGAATACGTTTGCTCTTATAATGTTCCCGATAACTTCTTCACCCGACCGGATATGTTGGAACAGATCGACAAAGTGTTCCGGCAATTCAAACGGTTTGCCGATTTTATAAACTATACGATTGATGATTTTGAATAAATAATGCCTAGAATATAAACTTTAAAATTTAACTTATATGGTAGTAGATACTTTAGAAAATCTGGAGAAATATGCGTCTTTAAACCCTCTGTTTGCACAAGCTATTGAATTCTTGAAGTCTCATGACCTCCAAGCCATGGAAGTTGGTAAGACAGAATTGAAAGGAAAAGATCTGTTGGTGAATATTGCACAAACCAAACCTAAAACAAAAGAGGAAGCCAAACTGGAAACTCATAACGAATTTATAGATATTCAAATCCCATTGTCGGGAACAGAAATAATGGGGTATACTGCTGCTAAAGACTGTGTTCCGGCAGATGCACCTTATAACGCGGAAAAAGATATTACTTTCTTCGAAGGATTAGCAGAAACATACGTTGCCGTAAAACCGGGAATGTTTGCTATCTTTTTCCCACAAGACGGTCATGCTCCCGGTATCACTCCAGATGGTGTGAAGAAAGTAATCGTAAAAGTAAAAGCATAATCCTAATTCAATTCTGATATGGAAAAGACACTTAATCTCGTAAAAAACGATCCCTGGCTGGAGCCTTTTGCCGGTGCTATCACCGGACGCCATCAGCATGTATTAGACAAAGAAGCTGAATTGACGAATAAGGGAAAACAAACCCTTTCAGATTTTGCATCAGGGTATCTTTATTTTGGATTGCATCGCACCGATAAGGGGTGGACTTTCCGTGAATGGGCTCCTAATGCTACTCATATTTATATGGTGGGTACATTTAATAATTGGGAGGAAAAAGCCGCCTACAAGCTGAAAAAGCAAGAGAATGGCAATTGGGAAATCAACCTCCCGGCGGATGCCATTCATCATGGCGACCTTTATAAACTGAATGTATATTGGGAAGGCGGACAAGGCGAACGTATTCCTGCATGGGCTACACGTGTGGTACAGGATGAACAGACCAAAATATTCAGTGCACAAGTCTGGGCTCCGGAGAAACCCTATAAATTCAAGAAGAAAACATTTAAGCCTGACACGAATCCACTGTTGATTTATGAATGTCATATCGGAATGGCACAGCAGGAGGAAAAAGTGGGCACATATAATGAATTCCGCGAGAAAATCCTTCCTCGTATTGCTGAAGAAGGATATAATTGTATCCAGATTATGGCTATTCAGGAACATCCATATTATGGAAGCTTCGGCTATCATGTATCCAGTTTCTTTGCTGCCTCTTCGCGTTTTGGTACTCCCGATGAATTAAAAGCACTGATTGATGCTGCTCATGAGATGGGTATTGCTGTGATTATGGACATCGTTCATTCACATGCAGTGAAGAATGAAGTAGAAGGACTAGGAAACTTTGCCGGTGATCCGAATCAATATTTTTATCCGGGCGCTCGTCGCGAACATCCCGCTTGGGACTCTCTCTGCTTCGATTATGGCAAGAACGAAGTGATCCACTTCCTATTGTCAAACTGCAAGTACTGGCTGGAAGAATATAAATTTGACGGATTCCGTTTTGATGGAGTAACTTCTATGTTATATTACAGCCATGGACTGGGTGAAGCTTTCTGTAACTACGGAGATTATTTCAACGGTCATCAGGATGATAATGCAATTTGTTACCTGACACTGGCTAATGAAGTGATTCATCAGGTAAATCCGAAGGCGATAACCATTGCCGAAGAAGTTTCCGGTATGCCGGGACTGGCTGCCAAAGTAGAAGATGGCGGTTACGGCTTCGATTATCGTATGGCCATGAATATTCCGGACTACTGGATCAAGACAATCAAAGAAAAGATCGATGAAGACTGGAAACCTTCCAGTATGTTCTGGGAAGTAACCAACCGTCGCCAGGATGAAAAGACCATTTCGTATGCAGAAAGTCATGACCAGGCATTGGTAGGAGACAAGACGATTATCTTCCGCCTGATTGATGCCGATATGTACTGGCACATGCAGAAGGGAGACGAAAATTATGTTGTCAACCGTGGTATTGCTTTGCATAAAATGATCCGCTTGCTGACCTCTTCGACTATCAACGGAGGTTATCTGAACTTTATGGGAAATGAATTCGGGCATCCCGAATGGATTGACTTCCCACGTGAAGGTAACGGATGGTCGTGCAAATATGCCCGCCGCCAATGGGATTTGGTGGACAACAAAAATCTGACCTATCACTATATGGGTGATTTTGATAAAGAAATGCTGAAAGTTCTCAAGAGTGTGAAAGATTTCCAGGCAACACCAGTTCAGGAAATATGGCATAATGATGGCGATCAGGTACTGGCATACGAACGGAAAGACCTTATATTTGTCTTTAACTTTAATCCGAAGCAGTCATTCACTGATTATGGATTCCTGGTAACTCCGGGAGCTTATGAAGTGATACTGAACACTGACGATGTAGCATTTGGAGGAAATGGTTTGACAGACGACTCTGTCGTGCACTTCACTATTACCGATCCGCTGTACAAGAAGGAAAAGAAAGAGTGGCTGAAACTCTATATTCCTGCCCGTACTGCCGTAGTACTTAGAAAGAAAAAATAATTTTATCTTTAAACCAATAAGCCCCCGCAGATATTCAATAATATTTGTGGGGGCTTTTTGGTTTATTACCCTATTCTATGATTCAGTTCCTAGTTTGCCAGAAAGGTACTTGGCCCGAGAATATCATACATATCACTAACATTGCGCGTTTTGAGCAATATCCCTTGTGGAGTATAGAATAACTGATATTTGATGTCGACATTATCTTGCCCTACCTTAATTACTATAATAGCCTGCCATTTGGGAAACTCCACCATTGTCACATTATCTACCACCCAATTTGCGTATGGCCCGGATACAAAGGCATTATAGACTGTTGGGGTCAGTCGGTCGAGACTGACAAGATCAGTCAGTGTCATCACCCATTGTCCCCGGACGTTGAACCACACATTTTTAGTAAATCCGTTCATTGCAAAGTTGGCACAATAATATCCATCGTCTTGTGACCAGGCGACGCCATTTGCTTTAGGATACATTTTCTTGAAAGTTGACTGTACATTGCCGGGAGGGGTATCTCCAAAGACAGATGTAGATAATAGCAGAAACAATGCGATTGCACAAATCATAAATTTCTTCATAAGCTTTGAGTTTAGAGGATTATTTATCTACCTAAACAGCCTTTGAGAATATTTGTTTGAGTGATGTGCATAAAATAATCCCCCGGTCATTCATAAGTGGCCGAGGGATGAAGAGTATACAGATCTTAGGCTTTTTACTTAAAAAGTAATCTTTAGAATCTTTCCGTTATAACCTCCGACTGAAACATCCGTGGGTTTATAAGGTAATAGGCTGATTTCTTCTTTAGCGCCCGTCATCAAATCAGTGGCCTGATAAGACTCCATTTGAGGAATCTGTAAAAAGTCGAAAGCATGCGAAGGTACATTGACGGCAACATCTACCAGTTGACTGTCGAAATTAATAACGAAAAACAGAATCTCATTTTTATATTTTCGCATAAAGGTATATTGTTTATGCTCATTGAAACGCCATCCGTTTATATTGGCATACATTAAGTCAAAAAATACTCCCTTGCTGATTGCCTGCTCTTCGTTACAAATCGTCAGTACTTTTTGGTAGACAGAGTAGAGGTGTTTATGTTCTTCAGTAAGCATCTTCCCGTCAAATTTACCTCCGTTGCGCCAGCGTCGTATGGTGTCTACACTCCAATAATCGAATATGGTAGTTCGTCCGTCCCTTCCGCTGAATCCTTCACTATCCATGCCCAGTTCTCCAAACTCCTGACCGAAGTAGATCATCATAGGATTAGTGTTCATACAGGCGGAAACGATCAGTGCGGGAATTCCTTTACGCGGGTTTCCGGCAAAGAAATCAGAAGCGATACGTTGCTCGTCGTGGTTCTCCAGGAAGTTGAGCATCTTTTTCTCTATTCCATTCAGGCTTTGCCAGCAATGAGTGATAGCGGATGCAGATTCATATCCACAAGCTACATTACGTAACGTGTCATACAGGCCTACCTTATCATACAAGTAATCAAACTTGCCACGGAACAGATAGCTACGGTATTCACCTGGATTGTAAACCTCTGCGATGAAAAGTATTTCAGGATAAGCCTCTTTTACTTGAGGAATAGCCCATTCCCAGAATTCAACAGGAACCATTTCGGCCATGTCGCAGCGGAAACCGTCAATGTCTTTTGATGCCCAGAAAAGAAGAATGTCCAGCATCTTTATCCAAGTATCCGGAGTCGGGGAAAAGTGGCAGGTACCTCCATTCTGATAATCCACTCCATAGTTTAATTTCACTGTTTCATACCAGTCGGTGATATTGGGAGTAGCATCAAAACGATTGTTACCGGTAGCTTTCGCCGGGAATTCCCGGTAAGGCTCTGCTGCACCGTCTTTCATGTCGAACTGGGCATGGAGTTCCGCTTGCGGAATATAATAGAAATTATTATATGGGCTGAAAGATTGGCTGGAGTCATCGTTAGCTCCCAATTCGGTCGTACCGTCCGGTTGTGCATCCGAGTGATATTGGCGTGCTACGTGATTAGGTACAAAATCAATAATTACTTTCAGACCTGTGCGATGTGTGCGATGTACCAGATTCTCAAATTCTTTCATACGTCCTTGCACGTCGTTAGCCAAGTCAGGATCTACATCATAATAATCCTTGATAGCATACGGAGAACCAGCTTTTCCTTTCACAATAGCAGGATGATCCGGACTGATATTATAACGGCGATAGTCCGTTTGAGTGGCATGCTCGATGATGCCTGTATACCATATATGTGTAGCACCTAATTTCTTGATTTCACCAAGTGCTTTGAGCGTGAAATCAGCCATTTTCCCGCAACCATTGGTGGCAATGTCTCCATTGTAGACACAGTGGTTGTTGTTATTTCCAAACAGGCGGGTGAATACTTGGTAGATAATTATTTTATTTTCGTCATTCATATAGAGTAGATTATTAATATTCGTATTCATTCTTGTTTCTGATGGATAGGAGATTATTTCCATATTTTCCCCTTTTCTTCCAACAGTTGACTAAGTACTTCGTTAGCTGTATTATAGCCTTGCCCGAAGATTTCTTCAGCTTTTTCCAGTTCGGTGTTACTGTACCCGTATAGGTTGTATGGTTCGATTAATAAATCGCATTTTTCTCTTTCGGGAAAGGTATTGGCGCGGAACATGAAATGGAATGAGCGCATAGCAATGCTTACAATATTCATTTTGTAATCCTGTGCCATGATGGGACTTACGTTGACAGCTACCACTTTATTGCAAACCCTGCGCAGGGTAGAGACCGGAAGATTCATCATCAATCCTCCATCCACATAGTTAGTGCCGTCTATGTTGACCGGAGAAAACATGACAGGCATACAGCAGGAAGCGGCGACCCGTTCCGCTATGCTTCCCCGATGAAAGTGAACCATGCGACCGTGATCGAGGTCAGTTGCTGTGATAATCAGGGGAAGTTGTAGCTCTTCCAGATTTTTTGCTTTTAAGTTAGTCCGGAGAAAATCAATAAATTCACAGAGGTCAAATAGTCCCTTCTTGGGAATCACCAGTTTGGTTAAATCCTGGAATTTATGTCCGGAGAAATAATCAAGTACTTTGTGGGGTTCGTTGCCATCAGCATAAAAGACACCGGCAAGTGCTCCTGCGCTTACTCCGGAGATGATTTCCGGTTTAATATCATGCTCTAAAAGAGCTTGCATAACTCCCAGATGGGCAAATCCTTTAATAAATCCTCCGCTTAGTGCATAGCCAATCTGATATTTCCGGCTATTCCTGTTATTTGTGAATACCTCCATGAGTTGCTTTCTTTAGTTCGCCACGAATTTAGTGAATTTATTGAAAGTAGGAGGAATATAATGGATAGTTTTTTTTAAATCCATACCATCTGTCTTGTTCACATTTGAAATAAACCGTCATAGAACATAAAACACGGATGGAAACTCTGCTCCGGCACCATGCCGGTCAGAATCCGAAATCGTCTATCTCAACTTTGTGCTCTTCGCTTTCTTTGAATGGTTTTGCTTCTTTTTGTACGGGATTTCCTTCGATATAGATGGCACGGAATGGACGGGCTGGGCAAACATATTCACATCCTCCACAACCTACACATATTTCTTTATTTACATGAGGAATCGTCAATCCGTCCTTATACGGCACCATCGCTACTGCTTGTGTGGGACAGTGTTCGGAGCAGGCTCCGCAACTGGTTCCATCAGTATAAACAATGCAATTTTCCTCGATGAAAACAACATATCCCATTTGTGTAAGATGTTTTTGCTCTACATTTATGGGAAGAATTGCTCCATTGGGACAGACATCTCCACAGACAGTACAGTCAAAGTTACAAAATCCTTTCTCAAAGCTAACAGTAGGTTGCATCATGCCTGCCAAGCCATATTCCATAAAAGCCGGTTTCAAGATATGAGAAGGGCATTTGCTGACACAAAGATGACAGGATGTGCATTGCTGTTGGAAGTGTTCCCGACTGATAGACCCCGGAGGAGTGATCGGATTTTCCTTTTTGTATGCCTTCTTACCTTCCAAGCTTGCTACAGATTCCTTGGCTTGGGAGATGAGTTTGGGGGTTGCTCCGGCAGTAACAAGACCGGCAACCAAAAAACGGCGTTTGGATGAATCCAAATCCGGTGATGATGGTGCAGGAGTTTCTACATCAGACTGTTTTTTTAAAGAAGGGGCGTAAACTAATGCTTTTTGTTTGCATACTCCCAAACAGTTGAAACAATCTACACAACGACTATAATCAATAGCGTGTTCTTTACTATTGATGCAAGCTGCTTTGCATTTGGTGGCACAAAGCCCGCATCCATTACATTTGGCAGTATCAATACGGACTTTGAATAATGAAAATCGGCTCAATAACCCCAATATTGTTCCTACGGGACAAATCGTATTGCACCATGTCCGTCCATGTTTCCATGCCATTACAAAGATGACTGCAAGAGTAATAATAGCGATGAGAAGGGAAGAAATGCTCAAGATGGAGGTGTCTACCTGATAAAATGTATAATTGTCAAATCTGGCAAAGAGTGATTCCAGCAGATTATTCCCCAGCATATAGATAGGTTTGAATATGTGCACTACCACACGTCCATACGCACTGTACGGATCGAGCAAACCAACAATAAATGTAAATCCACATAGAAACCCGACCACTGTCAGTCCGAGCACACCCCAGCGCAATTTGTTTTTTGCAGGACTGTAACTATATCTTTTTTTCTTTTTTCCCGTTGCTTTGGAAATTCGTGCAATCACATCCTGCAAGATACCCATAGGGCAGATTGTAGAACAATATACACGCCCGAATAAAAGCGTTAACACAATGAGAAATAATAAGATACCTATACTTAGTGAAAAGATGGCTGGAATAAATTGCAAATGTGCCAGCCGATGAAAACTGTTCGGTAATATTTCTGCGAAATCGAGAAAAAAGAAAGAAATCAGCACAAATAAAAGTGCTGAGATTCCAATACGTAGCCTTCTTAACATGGTTGTTTTACATCTTAATTCGCTTGACATTCAATTTGTCAATGTTCATGGTTCCTATTTTCAATGCTTCCCCATTGGCGAGATGTCCTACTGTATCCAGTGGCATCTCACGTACTTGATTGAAGAACTTGGCAGCAGCCGTATCCACGGCTACAATATCCGGTGAGATAAACAATCCTTTTGCCAGTACAACATCGGATGCAGAGCGTCCCCGGGGACCGTTTGTTTTCATGATCCGGTAGGCGTCTACTACGTTGAGTACAGCTTTCTTCTGTAATGTACAGATATCTGCGATGCATTGTTGCAAATCGTTCTGGTGGAAGAATCCGCGATCCCACACAATCCCCATGTGATTTTTCATGGAGATAGTCAGATTGGCACCTCCGTGATTCTTCAGAATAGGAACATTGATCCATACATCACAATCCAGAATCGCTTCGTGCACTTTGGCTTTCTTCATCTTTTTGCCTTTTGGCAGATCAATTGGTTTGTAATACGACTCCAGATGTGCAGGCATTACTTTGGCTCCGGCTTTTTTGGCAGCAGCTTCAATACCACTGTTTTTGTAGCATTTCTGCCAATCGTCACAAGTATGGTCGAACACGACCACTTCTTTAGCTCCGGCGGCAAAACATTGTCTGACGATTTCTTCAATCAGTTTCGGATTCGTATTTCCTGCCAGTTCCGGCACTTTATCCCAACCGATATTAGGTTTTACAACCACTTTCTGTCCCGGTTTCACGAATTGCTTCATACCCCCCAGTTCGCTTATGGCACGGCGGAACATCTCTTCGGGTTCTCCGCCCATAACGGCCACCAGATCAGGATTGCTTCCGTTTGCTTTATTGATTGTTTGAGTTAACACCTCCATAGCCTCCGAACGCTGTATAGTCAAGGCGGCTCCGGTGATAGCTACTGTTTTTAAAAAATCCCTTCTGTCCATCTTTCTATATTAGTTTAGAGTTTGGCAATTGCTTTCAGGAGGGCGTATCCGCCGAACCATTGCAGTAACATTCCCGGAATACCGATACGGAAGTCCTGTACTGCTTCGTAGAAACTTCCGACGATGGCCCATTCAAATGCAACGCCTATGACCTGATAAGTGAGTACGACACCAAGAATGGCCAGTAATGAAACCGATTTTATAGTACGTGCTGCAAGAGCTGAAGCTCCGGCGAGTAAGGACGATTTGATTAATAGGATGGGAAGTACCGCTTCCGAGGGCATGGCAAACAATAAATGATTGATGACTGGTGAAAGAATAGCAGTCAATAATCCTACAAGAAAACCATATTTATAAGCCGCAATCAGCGTGAAAAAATAAATAGGTAACAGGGTAGGACCACCATAAGGTACAAGATGGCATAATTGTGGAAGTGCAATGTTACCCGCTACAAATAGTAAGGCGAACAGGTAGGTTTTCACATTGCTGTGTTTCAGCGAATAGAGTTTGACGGATGTTTCCATTTTCGTTGATACTTTAATGTTGAATAGAACGATAATATATTAATAATAAGACTTTTCTCCAGATAAAAGGTTTAATCCGACTGATATATTATTTTAATCCTGTAGGAAAAGAAAGTTTCAGGCGCTTGAAACTTTTAGTTTCCCGGCATGAAACTATAAGTTCCACACTGGGAAACAAAATAGGACAGGCAGGGATTGATATTCAGAAAATATCTGTCTTGATAATGAATTGTCAGTATCAAGTGGCAGTTTCTTCCTATAACAACGAAAGAGAAGCCTTGTATGTTCGGAATAAGCATACCTAATGTCCCGATAATTGTATAATGATATGCAATTTCGTTATGGGAGATTATCCGTTCATTCTTTCTTTAATCTTTCCCCATGCATGCGTATCGAATAGACAACTTTGGCGCATCGTCTCATACATCTCTTTAAATCTGGACATAGGTATGGTATAGCTTAGTTTGTCAGCTTCGAAATGAGGGCGAACCGATGGGTCGAAGAAACCGAGGAAAGTGCGTTTGCCTCCTTTACGATTCTCTATCGTGGCTTGCGTCACTACAGCACTACAGCCGGAACCAAAGGTAGAAACGACGCAATCTGCTGCGTTATTATCATAAAAAGCCCAAGTGGTCAAGCCCGAAAGCATATCCGGATTTGCCAGAAATACGACACCTTCTATTTCTTCAAGGCTTTCTACCTTATCTATACGTGCAAAATGAAGATACTTGTTTTCTGTTCGGGGAACTCCGATTTGCTGTATAAAGTCGATGACCATTTCAGGAGTCTGTTTGTATTTCTCTTTGAGCGAAACGAAAGTCGGTACACGTTCTGGCATTTCGGTGAAGCCAGTATAGAATTTACCGCCGCCACAACCGATGTTTTCAGCATTCAGGCTGATAATACCACCATCTCTTACCGTCTTCATACCTTTGAAGAAGCAACCGTTTATCTTTTCTGTTTCTCCTTTTTGCTCGTCCGAGTACCAGAAAACAAGAGGCAATTCAGCATTTTCTCCGAATGCCTCTTTGAAATTTTGAATAAAAGTTTGGATGTCCATAAGCTTATCAATTTTGGTTCTTTATGTAGGTCTTTCTACAAAGTTAGAATAAAAAAGGATAAGTGCAAGTGATTTAAAAGTTAATGTTTGATACACTTTTCTTACACTCTTCCAGCTTCTCCAATCCCTCTTTCGACAGTTTGGGGTAATGTAAATCCAATTGCTGCATCCGGTCACAAATAATTCGTCCTACTGCGTAACGCATGAACCATTTATTATCGGCAGGGATTATATACCATGGAGCCAGTTCCGTTGATGTCTCCGTCAGTACATCGGCATAAGCATTCATATAGTCCTCCCAGAATTGACGCTCTTTGATGTCCGCCGAAGAGAATTTCCAGTTTTTAGATGCATCGTCCAGTCGCTCCATGAATCGATTTTTCTGTTCGGCTTTCGATACATTGAGAAAGAATTTCAGGACAATCGTTCCATTCTCCGTCAGATAGCGTTCAAAATCGTTGATCTGTCGATAACGACGCTTCCAGAAGTCGGGATCAATGTCATTTATGGTTTCGACACCTGGTAACTTGTTGGATAGAATAATTTCCGGATGCACTTTGGCAATCAGCACATCTTCGTAGTGCGAACGGTTGAAAATGCCGATTCGTCCTCTTTCCGGGAGAGAGCGATTGATACGCCAGAGATAATCATGGTCCAGTTCTTCAGCAGACGGTTGTTTGAACGAATACACTTGGCATCCCTGTGGGTTAATGCCGGACATCACATGCTTGATAGTCCCGTCTTTTCCTGCAGCATCCATCGCCTGAAAGATAATCAGGATTGAATACCGGTCTTGCGCATAAAGCATACTTTGCAGCTCCGAAAGCTTCTCAATATCCTTTGCCAGTTGTTCTTTAGCGTCTTGCTTGGATAAATCGCCAGTGAATGACGAGTCAAAATCCGATACCAACTGTTTCTTTCCGGGCTTTGCCAGCAGGTCTTTTAGAATATCCTTTTTCATGTGACGGTAGTTTTAATAGTTCTATTTAAATTAAACAGTTGAGGCAGTCAATTGGTTTTTATAATCAGTATGTTTGAGACATTTCATGAGAAAGAGGCTTCTTGACGGATAATGACCAAAAATGAACGGATATTGCTCTGGTATCATGAAGGAATTTATCCGAAATTTGCAATCGAATTAGTACTATATAATAAAAGAAACAATGAAGTATTTGAATAAAGAAATCAATGGTATCACCCTTTCGCGTATCGGACTGGGTGCCATGAGAATGGCTGACGTTCAGCAGGGAGTCGACACGATACATGCCGCGCTAGACAGTGGAATTACGTATCTGACTTTTATGGTCACGGAGAAAGTGAACTGGTGATCCGCGAGGCTTTGAAAACCCGGGAGCGCGGAGACATTTTTATTGCCGTCAAGTTTGGTGGAATGCTCACTTCAGATGATCGGTTCTATGGTATTGACGTCCGTCCGCAGAACGTACAAAATTATCTGGTTTACACTTTGAAACGATTAGGCACAGATTACGTTGAACTCTATCAGCCAGCACGCATCAATCCGCACATCCCGGTGGAAGATACTATTGGTGCCGTTCTCCGTCGCCATACCTATGCCAGCGGCAGTTATCAAGGTCAAAGAATAGATTTATAATCTGATTCTTGATGACATAAGAGTGGTAGACGTGTTCTTTATCAGGAATATAACTTTTAATGAGTTCAACCTGTTTTCTCAAACGCAGGCTTTCTTCCTCACTCAACTCTTGCCTGGTATGTAATTTCTTCAACTGACCCGCCTGTTGCAGACGGATGCCGGATGTCATAGCCATTATTTCCTTTTTCAATTCAGCAGAATGAATGATGAGATAGCCCTTGAAATCGGCTGAATAAGCTGTGTGCTCTATAATATCATCCGGATACACCTGCATCACCATGTTCTTTTTCAGTGTATGCGATAAATAGTTTATTCCTATTGTAATTTCTCCGGAAAGAACAAAGATGAGGGAATAGCCTTTTAAGCGTATCGGATAGTTTTTGACTTGAACCGGCGAACGACGGGAGTTATCTATATCTATGACGGACAATTGCTCCTGAAAGGTAGCTTCTGCGGATATTCTTTCAAAGTATTCTGGCAAAGCTAAATCTACCACCTGTTCCATAAAAACACTATTATAATTTGTAGAAAACAAAGTTCGCACTATTCTTACAGAAAAAAGAGAGTATAGGCCACTTTGTTTTAGTCAGAATCCGATATTACATATTTTTAAGACGATAGCGTCTTCAATCGGGAGAAAAACAGACATTCAACTTCGTTTTCAATAATAATTACTTATATTTGTCCGGATATGGAATAAGAAAAACCGATATGAAGTATTTGTTAATATGTGCAGGCTTGCTTCTCATAGTCTTTCACTCATGGGGACAGGAGAGGCTTGCGGATAGAATCGCTCCTCCGTCAGGATATGTTAGAGAGACCTGCTCCGATAATTCGTTTACAACTTATTTGCGCAATTTGCCATTATTGCCTAAAGGCAGTAAAGTGTTACTTTACAATGGAAAAGAAAAAGCCAATCAGGCAGCCGCATTTGCAGTCGTAGATATGGAGATAGGCAATCGTGATTTGCAGCAGTGTGCCGATGCAGTGATACGCTTGCGGGCGGAATATCTGTGGAAACATAAACGGTATGCAGACATAAAATTCAACTTCACAAGTGGATTTACTGCCGAATATAAGAAATGGGCGGAGGGAAATCGAATAAAAGTCAACGATAATCAGGTTCAATGGTATGCTTCGGGCAAGGGAGTGGATTATTCCTATAAAACTTTCCGTAACTATCTCGATATGGTTTTTATGTATGCCGGAACTGCCTCTTTATCTCGTGAACTCCCAGCTGTGCTTTATACTTCCTTGCAACCCGGGGATGTCTTTATTAAAGGTGGTTCACCCGGTCATGCTGTGATTGTTATGGATGTTGCCATTCATCCGAATACCGGGAAGAAAGTATTTCTCCTGGCACAAAGCTATATGCCTGCCCAACAGATTCATATCCTGGTCAATCCAACCAGCCGCAACCTTTCTCCCTGGTACGAGCTGACGGAAACGGATGCAGGGAAACTATACACTCCGGAATGGATTTTTGAGAAGAAAGACCTGAAGCGTTTTAAATAGGATAATAGACATAAATGCAACATAGCAAAGAAATAATTAAATCTTTTCTTACTCGATTTTCCATCTTTTCCTTATCTTTGGCATTCAACAAACCGTTTTAATCATACAACAACGAAAAACAACCGATTATGAATTATGATTTATCAATGAATGCTAACCAGTTGGTGGCATTCCTTCAAAAAACAACTTCAGAGTTTACAAAAGCTGACATTATCTCATTTATCCAGCAAAAAGATATCCGCATGGTTAATTTTATGTATCCGGCGGGAGACGGGCGTCTGAAAACTCTGAACTTTGTCATCAACAATCAAGCTTATCTGGAAGCTATTCTCACATGTGGAGAACGGGTAGACGGTTCCAGTCTTTTCTCATTTATAGAAGCGGGCAGTAGTGACCTTTATGTAATTCCCCGTTTTTGCACAGCATTCGTTGATCCGTTTGCCGAGATTCCGACGCTGTCTATGCTGTGCTCTTTCTTCAATAAAGACGGCGAACCCCTCGAAAGTGCACCAGAACACACTCTTTACAAAGCAAGCAAAACTTTTACAGAAGTTACCGGAATGGAATTTCAGGCAATGGGCGAATTGGAATATTATGTAATAGCTCCGGATACTGGTATGTTTCAGGCAACCGACCAACGTGGTTATCACGAATCGGGTCCTTATGCTAAATTCAATGAGTTCCGTACTCAATGTATGTCTTACATCGCACAGACAGGCGGGCAAATAAAGTATGGACACTCCGAAGTGGGTAATTTTACGCTGGATGGTTATATCTATGAGCAGAATGAAATAGAATTCCTGCCGGTTCCCGTATCGCAGGCAGCAGATCAATTAATGATTGCCAAATGGGTGATTCGTAACCTGGGATTTAGATATGGATACAATGTAACCTTTGCTCCAAAGATTACGGCAGGTAAAGCAGGTTCGGGCTTGCATGTCCACATGCGTATCATGAAAGACGGAAAGAACCAGATGCTGAAAGACGGTGTTTTGTCGGAAACAGCACGCAAGGCAATTGCCGGAATGATGGTGCTTGCTCCGTCAATTACTGCTTTTGGAAATACCAACCCTACTTCTTATTTCCGTCTCGTTCCTCATCAGGAAGCACCTACCAATGTTTGTTGGGGAGATTGTAACCGCTCTGTATTAGTGCGTGTACCTCTGGGATGGGCTGCAAAAACAGATATGTGTACATTGGCAAATCCGTTGGAAGCTGAAAGTCATTTTGACACCAGCCAGAAGCAGACTGTAGAAATGCGTTCTCCGGATGGTTCGGCAGATTTGTATCAACTGTTGGCTGGTTTGGCTGTTGCCTGCCGTCATGGTTTTGAGATTGAAAATGCGCTGGACATTGCTGAAAAAACTTATGTAAATGTGAATATCCATCAGAAAGAAAACGAAGATAAGCTGAAATCACTGGCGCAACTGCCGGATAGCTGTGAAGCTTCTGCCGATTGCCTGCAACAACAACGGGCAATCTTTGAACAATATAATGTATTCAGCCCGGCAATGATTGATGGTATCATCCGCAGACTTCGTGGTTATGAAGATAAAACATTGCGTGCGGATTTGGAAGGAAAGCCGATGGAGATGTTAGATCTCGTACATAAGTATTTCCATTGTGGATAATTAAAAAATGATATACGGATAAAAGACTATCTTCGGTTGAAAGGTAGTCTTTTATTTTTTTATATAATACATTCAGACCAAACAGGCTACAAATTTACAGGTTTGGTCTACTTAATGCCGGGTTTGGTCTACAAACTCTCTACGCAGATCGGTAAAACTCTACTTTTGTCTCATTCAAACCCTAAAACAGATAAAAGAATGAGGATTATTTTGTTAAGTGCGTTCGCCTTGTTTCTATTACTTCCTGAAAATATACAGGCACAGGTTACTGTGAAAACCGGGTATATATCTTCTTCCCGATATAAAGATGAAAATGGACAGTATCCCGGGAAAGGGGATATGTGCTTTGTGGAAGGGAACGTCAATATTCCCGTATCACAGAAAATGAATGAAAGAAATCAGCCAACTCTTTGGATGATTTCGGCAGGAGGAAGCTATACGGCAATGAATAATAAGAATCTTCAATCTTACATAGATCAAATTATAAATATGCAGTTGAGCGTAACCAATATTCGCCCTATCAGCAAAAAATGGCTTTTGTTGACGACTGTCGGTGCAGGCGTCTATACCTCTTCTGATGTAAAACTGAAGAATGTTCTGGGACAGGGAGGAGTTATTTTCATCCGGCAGTTCAAGTCCAATTTATCTCTTGGGGCCGGATTGGCTGTGAACAACACATTTGGTTATCCGATGGTATTTCCTGCTATTTATTTTGATTGGAGCACTGAAGGACGTTATCAAATTAAAGTTTCGATGCTGAATGCCATGGAAGTATCGGCAGGAATGAAAATGAATAAATATCTGAATCTAAGGATCGTGGCAGAGATGAACGGGTCATTGGCATTGTTGGAAAGAGAAGGAAAAGATACTATGTTTTCCCAGCAATTCATTATTGTAGGTTTACAACCGGAAGTAAGTATGGGGAATTCTTTTTCAATCACTGCTACTGCCGGTGTGTCGTGTAGCAGAATAGCTTATTACACTACCCGCACTTTAAAGGCTTTCTTCGAAGATATGTCTAAAGATACTGATCCATATTTTAAACCGGCAATGTATGTTTCGGTGGGAATGAAGTATAAGTTCTAAAAAAATGGTAACTTTATCGCCTGATGTCAGTTAAGATACTATTATATACGTTACTGAAGCAAATTGGGATATTTCTTGTAGTCTCCTTTTTAGTGTTCAGAGGCACTTTTGTCGAAAGCGATAGTTTAGGGCTAAATCTTTCTACGGGAGTTAGTCTTTTACTTTCTGTCATTCTATGGGGAATCATAAATCTGCATACTTACTGGTTAATTCCCGGTTATCTGTTTCAGCGTAGATATAAAAAGTATATCATATATTTGAGTTGCCTTGTTGGATTTATGCTGACCGCCATGGTTGGTGCTATTTGTTTTCTAGGGCAATATTATGTTATACCCGAACAGATGCAAAGACTAAACAGTGATCTCCCTTTCTTTCTGTTGATAAATGCATTGGCACTGATACTCTATTTCCTGGCTTTTTCTTTTACTATTTTTCTGCATCGTTGGGTGGCCTATCAACAACGATTAAATGAATTGGAGAATATTAGCATACAGACTGATCTAAATCATTTGAAAGATCAACTCCAACCGGAGTTTTTTTCGAGAATATTGAATAAGGTACGAACCTTGCTGGGAGAAGATGGAGAAAAGGCGTCATTGCTTATCTTTAAATTAAGTCGGTTGCTTAGATACCAACTTTATGAAAGTGAACGGCAACAGGTATTGTTGGGAGATGATATCGATTTTATGACTGATTATATGAAGTTGGAGAAACTATGTAATCCGGAGTTTAATTTTGAAGTCAACATCCTGAATGAAGTGCGTTATATACAAGTTCCTCCTTTATTGTTTATGCCTGTGATAGAATATGTGATTCAGACAACTGTATGTGGAGAGAATGGAAAGGGAGAAAATATAAGGATCGATTTTCAAATGGAAGAGAATCAGCTTCGATTTATTTGTACATACTGTCTGCGAAAAAAGGAAAGTCTACAAGTAGCACCTGCTTTTGACAAGTTACGGCAACGATTGGACTTGTTATATCCGGGAGGTTATCAATTAAAAAGTGGCTATAATGATGAGGCACTGTGTACCATTGGTTTAATGTTGGAATTATGAAAGATACCTGGAATGTATACGATTGGGGGAAGAATCTGGTAAATGACCGTTTCAGGCTTATCAGTAATTTACTATTGCTATTTATTATACTCTTTTTGGGCTTTCAGAATGTATATGGAGATTTTACTAGAGAAGGTTTCCTATATGCATATCCGGTTAGTATATTGGTTTTTGCATTTCCTATCTATCTGAATATATATTGGTTAGTGCCCCGTTTCCTGTATAAAGCCAAGCGCAAGTTATGGTGTTATTGGATTTCGTTTCTCGGAGTCAATTTAGTGAGTGTATTATTAGGATTTATATTTCTGTCTCCATTATATCAACGATACGGTATTCGTGGGTTTTGTATACAGGATAACCATGCTGTTTCTTTTGATAGTATTGCTTATGGAGTATTAGTACTGCTATTAAGTGCAGGTGGCTGTACGAGCTTTGAACTATTTCGCCGTTGGGTTGTCTCCGATAAAAAGATTCTTGAATTGGAGAAGGCGACTAAACAGGCAGAATTGCAACAATTAAAGAAACAGATCAATCCGCATTTTCTTTTTAATATGCTGAATAATGCCAATATTTTGGTAAAGGATGCTCCGGATGAGGCTTCACAGATATTGGAGAAACTGGACAATCTACTTCGCTACCAGTTGAATGACAGTACAAGAAGAGAAGTATTTCTTACTGCAGATATACAGTTTCTCACCAGCTTTCTTGAATTGGAGAAGGTGAGAAGGGATCATTTTGAATATACAATCTTTCAAGAGGGAAATATGGAGAATATCTGTATTCCTCCGTTATTGTTTATCCCTTTTGTAGAGAATGCGGTGAAACATAATTTGGATAGCGACAATTTATCTTATGTTCACTTGTATTTTTCTGTGCATAATAAACAGTTGACGTTTCGTTGCGAAAATTCTAAGCCCCGTGTTCCTGTTAAGCGGGAAGGGGGAATAGGGTTGGCCAATGTGAAACGCAGACTGGATTTACTTTATGAATCACGGTATACGCTACAGATAGAAGATAAAGAAACAACTTATAATGTCAACTTACATCTAAACTTATGAATTGTATTATTGTTGATGACGAGCCGGTAGCTCGCAAAGGTATGAAGTCATTGGTGGAGCAGATTCCACAACTGACATTGGTGGGTAGCTTTAATAATGCTATCGCAGCGTCCGCTTATATAAATGAATATACGGTTGATCTGATTTTCCTTGATATTCAGATGCCGGGAATTACCGGAATAGAATTTGCGCAAAGCATTCCCGTGAATACGTTGATTGTCTTTACAACGGCGTATGCGGAATATGCACTCGATAGTTATGAAGTAAGTGCCATTGATTATCTGGTGAAGCCCATTGAAATGAACCGTTTTCTGAAAGCAGTCAATAAGGCAATAGCATATCATAAACTGTTATTGTCGGAAACAGCCGAAAGAGTGGAGGAGATACAGGAAGAATATATCTTCATCAAATCGGAACGACGCTATATCAAGATAAACTTCAGTGATATTCTTTTTATTGAAGGACTAAAGGATTATTCCATTCTCCAATTGGAAGGTCAGCGGGTGATTACTAAGATGAATCTGAAAAATATTCATGAGCAACTGCCCGCTAAACAGTTTCTCCGGATAAACAAGTCCTATATTGTCAATACTTCACGGATTGACTCTTTTGATACCAATGATATTTTTATTAAGTCTTATGAGATAGGAATAGGAGGTGGAAACTATAAGAAAACGTTTTTTGAGGAATTTGTAGCGAAGAATTTGCAGAAAGACTAATCCGGTAGTTTACATGGAATGGCTTGGTATAAAAAGAATAAGAACGTTAAGTATTGGCCTATTTTCATAAAAAAGATGTTTTGCAGAAAGAAAAAGGAGAGAATATAGTGCAATATCCCCAAATAATGCTTTCCTTTGTACCAACAACAATAAAGAGGTTTATTACGATTTGATTTTTTTACGTGAATCTTCTCATTTATTTGAGCATATCCATTTCTAATTAAGATCTTCCTAAAACTTTCTTATTGAATTATTAATTTTTTATATTTGTATTTTATGAATTTGTACATTGGAAATCTTAGCTATAATGTTAAGGAATCGGATTTGAGAAATGTAATGGAAGAGTATGGAACAGTTGCTTCAGTAAAGTTAATCACAGATCGTGAAACTAGAAGATCAAAAGGTTTTGCGTTTATCGAAATGCCGGATGATGCAGAAGCTGCTAAAGCTATCGAACAATTGAACGGTGCAGAATATGTAGGTCGTTCAATGGTAGTAAAAGAAGCATTGCCAAAGAATTAATACTGAATACATATACAGTAATAGAGAAAGGCGCACTAGGTAACTAGCGCGCCTTTCTTCTGTTAATCCTCATTGTTATCTTCTTCATCATCCACCATATTATTGAGTTCCAATTCCAGGTCTACCAGCTCTTGTTCCCATAATTTCAGGATATCCTTCGGTGTATCTTTTGCAGCTTTCTTTATTCTTTCTTGAGCAACAGATACTTCATGCTCTAATTGTCTACGTCTGCTCATAATTCTATTGTTTTGATTATAAAATGATAACAACTCGTGTAGGGAATAGTTCGACGGGATAAAATTAAAGTAATGGGGTGAACTATTCACAAATAAAGGATGTTTTGTAATCTGAATCTTTAAAAAACATACAGCCATGCTCAATTTAATAGCCGTTTTCTTAGTATGTTCAGGTATCGGAATTGCAGTACATATTGCCATAGACCTGACACATCGTCCGCAATCAATGAAGATAATGAATGCAGTCTGGATATTATCTGCATTATGGGGAAGTTATTTAGCTTTATGGGCGTATAATAAGTTTGGACGGAGTAGTCCGATGAAAGCTGAGGATGATGGGATGAAAATGGATATGTCTGGCATGAAAGATATGTCTGATATGAAGGGAATGGATATGTCCGGTATGAAAGATAATATGGAGATGGATATGGCCATGCAGGGAGAAATGTCGATGCAAGGAATGCAACGTCCTTATTGGCAATCGGTAGCTTTGTCGGCGCTTCATTGTGGTGCAGGATGTACATTGGCAGATATCATAGGAGAGTGGTTCACAAACTATGTTCCTGTAACTGTGGCAGGAAGTCAGCTCTTTGGTAATTGGGTACTTGACTTTATTCTGGCTTTGATGATTGGTGTTTATTTCCAATTCTATGCTATTCGGGAGATGGAAAAAATATCGGTAGGTAATGCCTTGGCTCGTGCTTTCAAAGCGGATTTCTTTTCTCTTTTATCCTGGCAGGTAGGAATGTATGGCTGGATGGCGATTGTCTATTTTGTATTGTTCATCAATGAACCATTACCCAAAGACACATGGATATTCTGGTTTATGATGCAGTTGGCTATGCTTTTCGGTTTCTTCTGTGCATATCCTATGAATGCTCTTCTTATAAAATTAGGTATAAAGAAAGGTATGTAAAATAAATGCAGATTTACTCTAAACGATAAGTATGTAATTACTTATTTGAGGGAGTGAATCTGCATCTGTTATGATATGACTACTTTTGTCTTTTCTTTCTCTTTGGGAGTTTATCTTTTCAATAATTTCGGTATATCCGAAGGTTTTTGTGCTACCCGGATACCGGCAGCTTCTAAAGATTCAATCTTCTCTTTTGCCGAACCGGAACTTCCCGAAATGATAGCTCCTGCATGTCCCATCTGCTTCCCCGGAGGAGCTGATTGTCCTGCAATAAATGCCACTACAGGTTTGGTTACATTATTGCGGATATATTCAGCCGCTTGTTCTTCTGCGTTTCCTCCAATCTCTCCAATCAGAACGATTGCTTCTGTTTCCGGATCATTTTGGAACATCTCCAGCAGTTGACGGAAATGAAGACCTACAACAGGATCGCCCCCGATGCCGATAGCGGTGGATTGTCCCATACCATTAGCTGTTAAGTGATACACAATCTCGTAAGTAAGTGTTCCGCTACGGCTGATAACTCCGACATTTCCTTCTAAAAAGACCTGTCCCGGTAAAATGCCTACCATGCTTTTTCCCGGAGAGATCAGTCCCGGACAGTTGGGGCCGATCAGCATAGCACCTTTTTGTTCGACAAACTGGTGCGCCTTAATTACATCCAGCGTGGGGATTCCTTCCGCAATACAGACAATTAACCGGATGCCCGCATCTGCTGCCTCCATAATGGCATCTGCCGCAAAACGTGCCGGAACAAAAATGATAGAAGTATTGGCTTTCGTTTGTTCAACCGCGTCATACATAGTATTGAATACGGGGATGCCGTCTACATCTGTTCCTCCTTTGCCCGGAGAAGTTCCTCCAACAACATGGGTTCCGTATTCTTTCATCTTCTTGGCGTGGAAAAGCCCGTCTCTCCCGGTGATTCCCTGTACAATCAGGCGGGTGGATTTATCTATTAATATGCTCATAATTGCTTTATTTATTAATGATTTGGGTACTTATTATGCTTTCAGAGCCATAAGAGCAGCTTCTTTCATCGTTGTGGCTATTTGGAAACGGCTGTAATTCCGTAACAGTTCCCGTCCGATATGCTCATTAGTGCCTGTAAGCCGTACGATAACAGGTATATTACTGTTTATCTGCTCGAATGCCTGAAGAAGCCCCATTGCTACATCATCACAGCGGGTGATTCCTCCAAAAATATTAATCAGGACCACTTTCACTTTTTCATCCTGCAATAAAAGTTTCATGGCTTCAATTACCTTGACAGGATTGGAACTACCACCAATGTCGAGAAAATTGGCTGGCTGACCTCCATAAAGTTTAATCATGTCCATAGTAGCCATAGCGAGTCCGGCACCATTTACCATACAACCGATGTTACCATCCATGTGGACATAACTGAATCCTTTATCTTTAGCGTCTGCTTCTATTCTTTCTTCCTCCGTCGGATCAAATAAAGCATGTACCTCCGGATGGCGATAGAGCGCATTGTCATCAAAAACAATCTTTGCGTCAATAGCCATCAACGTACCTTTCTTGGTTAGTGCCAGCGGATTTACTTCCACTAATGATGCATCATTTTCCATGAAGATCTTATAAAGTTCCTGAAGGATGGCCGCCATTTTACCCGCCTGCTCCATTTGAGGAAAGAGGGAGAAAGCAAAACGCCTTGCCAGATAGTCGGGAAGACCAATAAATGGATTGATTGAATATCGGATGATTTTCTCCGGTGTTTGACGGGCTACTTCTTCGATATCCATACCGCCGGATGCACTCATCATCAGAACGACAGAACGTGTATTTCGGTCGATGGTGTAACTGACATAATATTCGGCAGCAATATCTACCGCCTCACTAACCAGTACTTGATTGACCGGAAGTCCTTTAATACTCATTCCGAGAATATTTTTAGCTTCCTGATAAGCATCTTCCGTATTGTTTACCAGTTTCACTCCTCCGGCTTTTCCCCGGCCTCCGGTTAATACCTGTGCTTTTATAACCACCCTGTCTGTTCCCATCCTCCGGTAAGCGGCTATGACACCTGCGGCTGTACGGCATAAAGTGTGCCTCTCGACAGGTATTCCGTACTTGGAGAAAATCTCTTTCGCTTGATATTCATGTATTTTCATGGCTCATAAATTTGAGTAAATGATTCCTGTAATAAAAACAATAGCAAGATACGGAAAGTTTGCCGGAAAAGAAAAGTAATGGGGTGTTATACAACATGTTAATCCGTATGCTATGAATAGGCTTAATATAAAAAAGCGTGTTGGCAATAGTTACCAACACGCTTCATATATTTAAAGATAAAGTCTTTCTTACGGATGCTTATGCAATACCGTGAGCGTTGACAGTACCGTCAATTTTCTTAATCAGTCCTTGAAGTACTGCACCCGGGCCACATTCTGTAAAATCAGTAGCACCGTCGGCAACCATATTCTTAACAGACTGTGTCCAGCGTACGGAAGCAGTCAGCTGGGCAACCAGGTTCTTTTTGATTTCTGCAGGATCAGTGTGAGGAAGTGCGTCTACATTCTGATATACCGGACATTTAGGAGTATGAATTTCCGTAGCCTTGATAGCAGCTTCCAATTCAACTTTGGCAGGGTCCATCAATGGAGAATGGAAAGCACCACCCACTTTCAGCGGAAGAGCACGTTTGGCTCCGGCAGCTTTCATCAGTTCGCAAGCCTTTTCGATACCCGGTACAGAGCCGGAGATAACGATTTGTCCCGGACAGTTGTAGTTGGCCGGTACGCAAACTTCACCTTCTGCATTTACTGCTGCACAGATTTCTTCTACTTTTTCATCCGGCAATGCGATAATAGCAGCCATGGTGGAAGGAGTAGCTTCGCAAGCTTTCTGCATAGCCATTGCACGTGCATACACAAGTTTCAATCCATCTTCAAAACTCAATGCACCGGCAGCAACCAATGCAGAGAACTCACCAAGTGAGTGGCCGGCAGTCATTTCCGGTTTGAAGTCATCACCCATGCAAAGAGCAGAGATAACAGAGTGAAGGAATACGGCAGGCTGAGTAACCTTTGTCTGACGAAGATCTTCGTCTGTGCCGTCGAACATGATATCTGTAATGCGATATCCGAGGATATCATTTGCTTTTTCAAACAATTCTTTTGCTAAAGCTGAGTTTTCATACAGGTCTTTACCCATTCCTACAAATTGAGCGCCTTGACCGGGAAATACAAATGCTTTCATATTTTTATTATTTAATTGATTTTTAATTGCGGGTGCAAAGTTACGTATTTTTATGATACAACCGCACAAAATGTACACATTTGTGCAACGGAGTCCGGAAAATGCCATAAAGGGCCGTTGCCGTGTCCGACATTCAATTCTTTTCCTGCGATAATAGCTTGAGTGATATACGTTTTAGCGTGCTGGATGGATTCTCGCATGGGGTATCCTTTGGCCAGATAAGTAGCAATGGCAGAGGAGAGGGTACACCCGGTTCCATGCAGGTTATGGCTTTCTATCTTTTTCTCCTCATATATATGATAGATAGATTCGGACGTGTGCAAAAGGTCGCACATATTGTCTCCCTCCAGATGTCCGCCTTTTAACAAGATGCTAGTGTGATAATCGTCCGTCAGCATTTTGGCGGCTGCCTGCATGTCTTGAATGTTGTGAATACTTTTACCTGTAAGCACCTTCGCTTCGTCGATGTTGGGGGTGATTAATGTCACAAGCGGCAAAAGTTCTTTTTTTATTTCTTCTATAGCTTCATCTGTCATGAGTTTCTTTCCGCTGGTAGACACCATTACCGGATCGTAGACGACGTATGCAGGTGAATATTTTTGTAAACAGTCGGAAATCACACGAACAATTTGAATATCATTTACCATTCCTATTTTGATGGCAACCGGTTGCAGGTCGTCCATCACTGCTTCTATTTGTCCACGAACAATGTCAGGGGCGATAGATTGTACGGCACGTACTCCCAGTGTGTTTTGTATGGTGATGGCAGTAATAGCCGATGCCGCATAGCCACCTAAAGCGGAGATTGTTTTTATGTCTGCTTGAATACCTGCGCCTCCCGAACAATCGGAGCCGGCAATGGATAAAATGACTGGAT
>ERZ894214.114-NODE-114-length-77197-cov-13.6854_pt1 | contig 77197 bp, 77 predicted proteins | sample MGYA00380290_ERZ894214 | MGnify/ENA primary metagenome ERZ894214 (study PRJEB32331, sample SAMN06328421) | human gut metagenome | biome: human gut microbiome; feature: stool | host: Homo sapiens | collected 2014-09-19 ... | reverse complement strand
GTGAAAGACTCTAAATTCGGCGATCCGATTATTGGAGCTAGTGTCCTTGTGAAAGGAACAACGAATGGTACGATTTCCGATATGGACGGAAATTTCACGTTGGCAGCTCCGAAAGACGGGACTCTGACCATCTCTTATATCGGTTATAAATCACAAGAGATCCCGGTAAATGGACAGCAGAACCTGAATATCATTCTGGACGAGGATGTAGAGGCGTTGGACGAGGTGGTAGTAGTAGGTTACGCTACCGGTAGCAAGCGTACGATCTCCGGTGCGGTAGAGCGTATCAAGAAAGAGGATATGAACCAAGGTGTGGTGAATACGCCGTTGGAATCCTTGAAAGGTAAGGTTGCCGGTGTGGTAATCTCCAAGACGGGTGGCGACCCTGCCTCTAAGCCTTCTATCCGTGTACGTGGTACGACCTCTTTGTCCGGTGGTAATGATCCCTTGGTGATTATCGATGGCGTATTCGGTGATTTGAGCATGTTGGACGCAATCGCTCCCGCCGACATCGAGACGTTCACGATCTTGAAGGACGCTTCCGAGACCGCTCAGTACGGCTCACGTGGTGCCGCCGGTGTAATCGTAGTGACTACGGTGAAAGGTAAGAACGGTATGAAGACGTTGAGTTATAACGGCAACTTCGGTATCAGTAATGTTTATAAGAACTTGAAGATGTTATCCGCCGATGAGTTCCGCTCTACGGCGAAGGCGTTAGGCATGACTCCGCTGGATATGGGAGGTAATACGAATTTCTTCGACGAGATCGAGCAGTTGGGTTATACGCAGAACCATAACATCTCTTTCGGCGCGGGTAACGACGATTCGAATTATCGTGCTTCTGTAGGCGTGATCGATCAACAGGGTATTATCAAGAATAGCGGTATGAAGAATTATACGGCTAAATTGGACGCTTCCCAGAATATGTTCAACAATAAGTTGAAAATCGAGTTCGGTATGTTCGGTTCCTTGAAGCAAGTGGATTATACGAACGATTATGAGAAAACTTTCTATTCGGCCGCTACTTACAACCCAACCTTCCCTACGCATAAGAATGAGGATGGCAAATGGGATGAGGATCCCTACGCGAACGAGATCCAGAACCCGCTGGGACGCCTTGAGATACAGGATCGTGAGAAGAACGCTTACGTGAACGTACACGGTAAATTGACTTGGACGATTCTGGACGGGTTGAAACTGAGCGCATTCGGCTCTTATACGTATAACGTGAAGGAGAACATGAAGTATATCCCGAAAGATTTGAAGGCGATTACGCAAACTTCCGACGCTCATGGTTACCGTGCGGATAATAAGCAGAATATCTTGATGGGTAATATCCAGTTATCCTATAATAAGGATTTGAATGAGAAACATCATATCGACGCTTTGGCCTTGGTAGAGGGACAAAAATATCATTATACGGGATTTAGCGCCGGTGCCCGTGGCTTTGAGACGGATTACTTCGGTTATAACAACCTGAAAGCGGGTGGTACGGTGAAATACGGAGACGTGACTTCTTTCCAAAACGAGAATCGTCTGGCCTCATTCATGGGTCGTTTCAATTATATGTATGACAACCGTTTTATCGCCACCGTGAACTTACGTGCGGACGGTTCCTCTAAATTGGGTATGAATAATAAATGGGGCTTCTTCCCTTCCGCTTCCGCCGCTTGGGTGTTGAATGAGGAGGCTTTCTTGAAAGACGTGGATTGGCTGAGCCAGTTGAAACTACGTGCGGGTTATGGTCTGACCGGTAACCAAGATGCTATCGAGGCTTATAACTCGTTGGCTTTGATGAGCCCGAACGGTGTGACTTCCGTCAATGGAAATTCTACCGCTACCTATGGCTTTACACGTAACTCGAACCCGGACTTGCGTTGGGAGGTGAAAAAGACATTCGATGTGGGTGTGGACGCTGGTATCCTCGATGGCCGCTTTACGTTGACCGCCGATTGGTATACTTCCAAGACTACGGATCTGTTGTATAAATACGCGGTTCCGGTTCCTCCGTTCGTATATCCGGAATTATTGGCGAACTTGGGAGAGATGACCAACTCCGGCGTGGAATTGGCTGTAAGCGGTGGTATCGTGAAGACAAAGGATTTCGATTTCAACATGGGCGTGAATTTCTCTTACCAGAAGAATAAATTGAACTCCTTGAGCGGTTCTTATATGGGACAAGAGTTGCAGGCGAAACAATATATGGATCTGTCCAGTATGAGTGGTGCCGGTTTCGTAGGAAACAACCGTGTGGTTTATCAGATGGTAGGCCAGCCTGTCGGAGTGTTCTACATTCCTCGTTGCTTGGGCTTGACTCCGGCTTTGGATGAGAATGGAAACGCTATCGAAGGCCGCTATATCTACAACTTGGATCAGACGATCGATGGAAAAGAGGGTTTGGATACCAATGATGGTGGCGACCGTTATATCGCCGGACAAGCCATGCCGAAATATTATCTGGGAATGAACTTCAGCTTCCGCTACAAACGCTTTGACTTGATGACGCAGATGAACGGCGCTTTCGGTCATAAGATCTTCAACGGTACATCGCTAGCTTATATGAACTTGAGCCAGTTCCCTACATACAACGCGTTGGCTAAGGCTCCGGAAAGCAAGATCTACGACCAGTCGATCTCTGATTATTGGTTGGAAAAGGGCAATTATTTGAATATCGATTATATTACGTTGGGTTACAACATCGATTGCAAGAAGATCGAGAAATACGTGAAGAATATCCGTGTGACATTCTCGGTGAACAACGTGGCTACGATCACGGGTTACTCCGGCTTGTCTCCGATGATTAACAGTACGACGGTCGATAAAGATAATAATGACCTAGGTATGGATAACAAACGTTTCTATCCGTTATCCCGTACGTATTCATTAGGTTTGAGTGTTAACTTCTAAATCCATTTAAAGAGTCATGAAAAAGAAATTTATATATAGCTTTATGATAGCCGCTGCCGCCGCGGCATTTTCTTCCTGTTCTAATTTTTTGGAAGAGCGTCCTACAGACGCGTTTGATGAGGAGACCGCGTTCCAAAGCCCTACGTTGGTCTATGTAAACACGGTTGCGAGCCTGTACAATAATATGTTCAAGATCATGGGTAACGACCGTCATGTATATGACTTGAATACCTTCTCCAGCGATGAGGCTATGCTTCCTTGCCGTATCGGCGACTGGGAAGATGGCGGTTTATGGCAGAATATTTTCTTACACCGTTGGGGCACGATGAATGATTTGACCAAGAACTCTTGGGATTTCTTGTATGAGCAGATCGGAAAATGCAACCAGAGTGTTGATAAGTTGCAAGCCTTTGCCGAGGAACAACCGGACGTGGAATATTTCAAGGTTTATCTGGAAGAGGTCCGTGCGGTCCGTGCGTTTTTCTATTATGAGTTGTTGGATTTGTTCGCTCGTGTTCCGTTGGTAACTTCCTCTACGACACCGATGTCTGAGGTAAAGCAATCTGAGCGTAGCGTTGTATTTAACTTTGTCCGTTCGGAGTTGGAGGAGGCGTTGCCTTATCTTTCAGATAACCGCAGTAACCAAAAAGGTGAGTATTACGGACGTATTACCAAGCCGGTGGCTTATATGATCTTGGCTAAGTTGGCGTTGAATGCGGAGGTTTATGCGGACGACAATTGGACGGACGGCAATCGTCCGGCTGGAAAGAACATCAAGTTTACCGTTGACGGTAAAGAGATGAACGCTTGGGAAGCTACGATCGCCTATGTGGATAAGTTGGAGGCTTTGGGCTATAAATTGCAGGGAAACTTCTCGGAGAATTTCGCCGTAGCGAACGAGACCTCGGTTGAGAATATTTTCACGGTTCCTATGGACCCGGTCGCTTATCCGGACGCTAAGGACTACAATTTGGTACGTACCCGCCATTATGATCATGCAACCGCTTACGGCCAATCCGGATGGAATGGCTCTTGCGCTACGGTGAAGGCGATGAACGTGTTTAAGTTCGGTACGGCGGATGAGGATCCTCGTTGTAAGCTTACTTATTTTACGGGCGAGGTAACCGGTCCGGACGGAAAGACGATCTATACGGAATGGGACGGACAGAAAGTTCCTTTGAAATATGAGCCGAACGCCCCGAAGGTATATATGGATGCCTCCGATGGTTTGTTGGTGAAGACCGCCGGAGCTCGTATGGCTAAATATGAGTTCGACCAGAATGCTCAGGATGGTGGAAACTTGCATGGAAATGACTGCGTGATCTTCCGTTTCGCCGACGCGTTGCTGATGAAGGCGGAAGCCAAGATTCGTCTGGGACAGAATGGAGACGATGAGGTGAACCAAGTTCGTAACCGTGTAGGCGCCAAACCGCTACAAAACGTAACGCTGGATACGCTATTAGACGAGCGTATGCTTGAATTAGCTTGGGAAGGCGTACGCCGGCAGGATTTGATCCGTTTCGGCAAGTTTACCGAGGCTACGGTAGACCGCTATGTAGGCGTGAAACATTCCGCCAGCTCGCTGGATTATCAAGAGGATAAGACGGGATATACAACGGTATTCTCCATCTATGCCGATATCCTTAGCCTGAATCCTAACTTGACACAGAATCCGGGATATTAATACGATTCATTTTAATCTTTAAGGCTTTATCAGGGGGCTGTCCGTTATTGGGCAGCCCTTTCTTCTTTTTTCTTGATTTTCCCTAGTATCTTCGGGAATTTCCATATAAATAACAACGTACAGCAAATAGCGGCCGTGGCATCCGATACGGCTTCTGCCGCGTATACGCCGGTTACCCCCATAAAATGAGGTAATAGTAATGCCAAAGGAATCAAGAGGATTACTTTACGAAGCAAGGCGATAAAGATAGATATCTTAGCTTGTCCCAACGCTACGAACATATTCTGGCAAGCTCGTTGTAAGCCAAAAATCGTCATACCCGCCAAGAAGATGGGCATGACCCAACGGACGGTATCGATCAACTCCTCGTCGCTTGTAAAAGCGGAGGCTACGGTTGAGGGGAATAAGATCATGAATAGCATGAGTATCAAGTTGAAAGAGAACATAACGATTAGCACGATACGAAAACAATCTTTCACCCGCTGTTTGTCTCCATGTCCGTAATTATAGCTTATGATCGGTACGAATCCTTGGGCGAAACCGGTCAGCGGTACGCTAGCGAATTGCATGGCACTCTGTAAGATAGCCAATGCGCTCACATAGATATCGCCAAAATTTTTCAAACTACTATTCAAGACGAAACCCACCAGACTCTCCGTACTGGCCATGATGAACGGAGAAATTCCCAAAGCGAACATCGAGAGTACGATTCTTCGGTCCAGTCTCATATACCGCCTTTCCAAAGGCAAGGAGGCACGTCTTGAGAAAAGGAAGCTCAATACCCATATGGCACTGCAAGCTTGCGATAGGATCGTGGCGAGCGCGGCGCCTTTTACCCCCATATCCAACCAGAAAATGAAGATAGGGTCTAATACGATATTCAATAAAGCCCCGATCAAAACCGAGCACATAGCGATAGACGGACGCCCTTGCGCGTTGATAAAGGCATTCAAGCCCGTGGATATCTCGACAAACAGAGTGCCCAGTAAATAAATAGAGAGATAATCCACCGCATATCCTAACGTATATTTTGATGCTCCTGTAAAAAGCAGGATCGGTTCCATGAAGGTATAGGTGATGAGGGAAGTGAATATAGTAAATAGGATAAGCAATATAAATCCATTTCCCACTATTTTTCCGGCCCGTTCCCGGTCGCCCTGCCCGAGAGCGATAGCCGCTAACGGCGAACCGCCCGCTCCCACGATAGCGGAGAAAGAAGAGATCAAGATCACGATGGAGGTGGTCACCCCTATACCGGCCAAAGCGTTTGTCCCGATCTCGGGAATATGCCCGATATAGATACGATCTACGATATTGTAAAGTAGGTTGACAAATTGGGCCGCTACCGCCGGAAGCGCCATTTTGAAAACCAGCGGTAGCATACGTTCCGTACCTAGCCTAGCCTCGTATTTGTTCTTCATATTCAATCGGGATTTCAATTAAAATGGCTGCAAAGTTACAAGAACTTGTTGGATTATATAATCGAGTTCCATAAATTACCAGTTAATAAAAAACACTTAATATCTACCACATCTACAATTCCTTCTTATATGCCTTATAAATAAACATCTTATATAGTGGTTGTAGATAGAAAATATCTACAATTATCATTCTTTATCTACCATGTTTTGATAGAAAACGCAAGAAACCAAATTATCGTTTAGGTTCGTGTGTCGTAGTGCCTATATATGTAAAAGTAGTTTCTATTAGGGAAAACAAAAGTTTCGTGCTGAAGAAACTTTAGTTTCTATATATGGAAACAAAAGTTTTCTGCTTGATAAACTTTTGTTTTTTACCATAAAAAACTGCAAATGCTTATATGCTAATATTTTAAATACATAATACAACTAGTGGATACGTAGTGTGCCGCATCTCCCTGCTGGCTGATCGTATCTCAAAATCACTATTGAAAAACAAATATTTTAGTGGTATTTATAAAATAAATTTTATAACTTGCGTTTAAGTTGTAAACTGTAATCTAAATGAAGAGAACACTAGGACTGACTTTGCTACTTTTCGCTACCCTTTTTTCTTGTATGCGCCAAGAAAAACCATTACCAGCGGAATTATCTCGTGCGGAATCTGTTATGTGGGAGCATCCGGATAGCGCATTACTCTGTCTTTCCTCTTTGGATAGCTCAATCATGAATGAGCCGGAAAATATACGTATGTACCATGCTTTGCTTAAGATTAAAGCTAAAGATAAGCTGTATATTCCTCATGAATCAGACTCTTTGATTAAATCAATAGTTCAGTATTATGAGGACTATGGGACTCCAGATCAATTAATGGAGGCATATTATTATCTAGGAAGTACATACCGGGATATGGGAGATGCCCCAAGAGCGGTGAGAGCTTTTCAAGATGCTGCGGACATAGGGAAAGATAGTAAGCGATATGATATATTAGGACGGGTTTATGAGCAGATGGGATATCGACTGGCATATCAAGGTTTGTATGATGAGGCTCTCGAAGCTTATAGGAAATCGTATGAATACAAGATGTATGATAAAGGAAAAGGAGAGGTGATCGCATTGAGGAATATTGCTCGGATCTATAACGCCAAGCAAGATACAGACAGTGCTATATACTACTATCAATCTGCTTATGAGAAGGCATTGTTATTAAATGATCAATCGAGAATAGATAATGTACTAAGGGAATTGAGTAGCATCTATATAGATATGGGAAAATATGATTTGGCTAAAGATTTGTTCAGTAAGGTTTCAAGTATGAAGAATCAAGCAAATATATATTTTGGATTAGGTTGTATATATGAAAGCTATAAGCAAATAGATTCAGCTCTATATTATTTTGAGAAAGCAAATGAGTATGGGAATATCTATATGAAAAAAAATACGTATAGAATCTTATCTAAAATAAAAAACCAAGAAGGAGACCGTAAATTAGCCTTGAATTATGCGTATAAATGTATAGAACTGTCTGATTCAATTAAGAATCAAACAAAAACGGAAGCTGTAGCAAAAGTTAACTCATTATATAAGTATCAGCATACAGAAAAGGAGAATGTTCAATTGAAAATAGATAATGAAAAAAGAAAAATTCGCAATTATCAATTTGCATTATTTGTTGTTTTAATTATTTTCTTTAGTCTATGTTATATATATGTGTTAGAAAAGAAGAAAAAAGCAGCGATTGAAAAGGAGAAAAAAATACGTCTATTGAAAGAGAATCAATATGCGGAAAGTTTGGATTGTATTGAATATAATAATAAGAAAATTTCATATCTAGAGGAACTTTTGCAGCAATCGGAGTGTCAAAGAGATAATTTTAAAAAGCAACTTGTGCAATCTCAAAAGGAATTATTAGAACTATCAAACCGAAAGATTCTTACTTCTCAAAATGAAAAAAGTTTGCTTGAAATAGCTTTTCGAAAATCCGAAGTCTATCGGTTATTTCATGAAACAAGTAATAATACTGATACGGAAATTCAGAATAAGGATTGGAAGGAGTTGAGAAAAGAGATTGATACAACCTATTCAAATTTCACCGCTCATATGAAAGAGAGAATGAAAAGTAAACAGGATACACTGTAAAATACTGATACACAAATAATAATACAAAATAGGAAATAAAACGAAAAATCACATTGCTTCCCATTTGCTTCCCATTTCTGATTAAAATCGGGGTTAAAAATGGGAAGTTCTTTCGCATTGATCCATAAAAACTGCACATTTTCGCGATTGGGAATGCGAAACCAGACGAAAAGTCAAATAAAGCGATTTCCGGCGATATATTTAAGCTTCGGGGGATTCTATATCCGAGGCTTTTTCTTTGTCTGTATGCGACTTACAGGCATGTTGTCGGTTTTTCTTTGCCTATTGATGAGAGGATGGCTTTTCGGCCTATTCTGTCTTGTCTATTCCTATAAAAAGAAAATATTACTCCGGTAAAACTTTACTTTCTATCTATCCCATGGAATCACATCGTTTCTCCTGTTTTTTGATCGTTTTTGATACTTGGGGATAGTGTTGGGGATAGTGTTGGGGATAGTTTTTTTGAAAATATTGGCTCTGAATAAATGGGATGTGTGGTTAATTGATGTTATATGCGGAGATTACGGTTGCTTTAGATGGGGGATATTTCCAACATAGAGGTGTTTATAAGCGATGAAAAAAATACTATATACAGTTGATAATCAGATTATTTATGTATATTTGAGGCAAAATATGAACATTTTAATATGGTTTAGGTATGAGACAAAGGAAAAGCAGTGTCGCCCGTTGGTGCGACGATATAACAAATAGTCTTACATCAAAATATGATCACACAGAGTATGTGCCATTGTCAGACCATTTAGACCGGGTGGAGCGGAAGATTAATGTTGTATTGTTTGTTATAGTCTTCATGGTTCTGGTTAAAAGCCTTGGATATGCAATAGGGATAATAATTGCTTTGTTAGATACTTTAATATTTTCGCTGCGGATATCATCCATTATATCAATAGCGGTTTGACCTTCCGTGCGGAGTAGTTTTCATTGATTTTGTAAAAGAACGAACAGGTATGGAAAAAGGTATAATCAGGACAATATTGGACGATCACAGGGATGTGGCTATGTACAGACATGCCATGGAATCCTTATATTGCAAAATAAAAGGAGACTATATCGGTAAAACCGTTAAACATAAGGATGAGTCTGGATGCGTGCAGAGGCTGTTTCAGGAAGTAGACAAGCTTATGAAACGGAATAAAGAGTTGGAAGCTATCGTTCAGAAAAACAACGAATAAGATATTCTCCTTCCATTACTTCAATAGCGCTATTAACGACAAAATTAATGCTGATATTGAAATCAGAGTAGTTATCAACCATTTCCTCTCAGGGGTTAAGAAAGGATTCTTGGCCAAAGGATTCTCTGACAGATAATAATCACCTTTCTCTGTCAGATACGCCCTAACAACACCGTCTTCATCGCATTCATTTGTACCAACAAGGTTTTTGAACTCTAAAGATTTGGCATAAACATTGAATAATTCTTGTGTGAAATTCGGGATATCATCCAATGTCACTTCGCCTTCTTCTTTAAGGGCTAACATTAACCGTCTTTCCCATTTGGTTAAAATAATATCATTCATATTTTTATATCTTTTAGGCTTCCGCCGGTTATTGATATTCAATTATTACTGTTTAATGCCTTTTGAAATTGCTGGAACTGGGCGGTCAGTTCATCTAACCGATCCTCTAATTCTCCTTGTTTGCGATAATAAGATTCTTGGATATTCGGGATCTTTGCGCTAAAATACCATTCGGCATACCAGATGGTATTCAATTCCTCTTCGTATATATTGAAATTAGGGTAATTCTGCTTATCGGCATTGTCTGACATGCAAACAACGAAACCATGCTGACGTAAACGATTCTTTAAACGTTTTACGTATGCCTTCCCCTCCATGTCGCTCACTACATATACATAATTATCACGGATTCCTTCCCATTCGCAACGATCAACTTTTCGTATGATCAAATAGCCACCATCCAAAATAGATGGGACCATACTCTGTCCTTTCACGCGAACACATAGATAGACTTTCCCGTCTTTTATCATGGAAGCCGGCATGGATATACATTCTACTTCTTCTATATAGTCTGGGTTGTTATAACCAGATCCAGCAGCAACTGAAATGTCTACGATTGGAATACGAACAAAGTCATCGGTAGAAGCTGACATGACAACCAAAGGTTCCTCAGATTGTTTTTGCTCTTCTTTCAACATGGAACCACGGCCGTTAAGTAACCAATTCGCATCAATATTGTATAAATCACTCAGGGTTGCAATCAAATCAGCCCCTACATTCATTCTTGAATTCAGTATTTCTGAAAATTTAGATGGCTTTATATCCAAGGAGTCGGAAATAACACCTTTTCCAGACACCGTCCCACTTGATAATAAGTAGTTTACAGCTACTATGAATCGCTTATTGATAGATTCTTTGTCCATGATTTCTGAAATATTATTTCAATTTTTCTGAATTTTTATTTGCTATTTCAGAAATTCTGAATAGCTTTGCAAAGTCTTCCAATTAGAAGACGCTCTAAAAGTAGTAATAAAACATATAACAATTAAAAGAATATGGAAGAAAAGCGCAATGAGATTGAAATCACGCTGGAGTTGCAGCGGGAGATCGCAAAGAAGTTAGATGTAACGGAGAGAACAGTCCAGTCCGCACTCCGATTCGACACGAACAGCCCATCGGCCAAGCTGATCCGGGCTTACGCACTGAACCACGGTGGTGATATGTATGAGATCACCAAGAAAAAGGTGGAGAATCCTTATAAGGAAGTAACAATCATTTAAATCGAATTCAAATGGAAACAAAACTGCAAGTATTTTACAATGAAGAGTCGAATGTGAATATTCGCATGAAAGAGGTCAACAACCAAGCATGGTTTATCGCTAAAGATGTGTGTGCGGCATTGGAATTGTCAGAAGTCAGCAACACAGTCAAGCGATTAGATGATGACGAAAAGCTGATGCGAACAGTATTCGTATCAGGTCAAAGGCGTGAAATGTGGTTCATCAACGAATCCGGCCTCTACAACCTGATCTTCCAGTCCCGCAAGCCCGAAGCCCGCGCCTTCCGTAAATGGGTGACCGGCGAGGTCCTTCCCGCCATCCGTCGCACCGGGTCATACGGCCAGTCGGCGGTAGAGCCGGAACGAAAGAAATTGCCTCTGCCGAAGTACCGCCCGTACTTCGAGGAATGGAAACAAAGGGTGAAGCCGTATATCAGCCGGGACGAGCTGGAGATGACGGCGGATCAGTTGGGGGTGTCGCTGGGCCACGTACGGAAGGTGTATGCCGGGATGACCATGAGCGAGAGGATCGTGCGGGAGATCACGGACTATGCCAAGTATAACCGCAAGGAGGGGCGGGTCTATCCGGAGCCCCGCCCGGTGTACGAGCAGATGTGTATCAAGTGGGATGAAGAATACATGCCAACAATCAGTCTTGACGATAGAGAGGGTCCTAGAAGTAATTAACATTTAAATCGAATTGAAATGAAAAATCAGACAAAAGCGAAATTTGATTCAAATGGGGAACTTGCTAAATCTCAAATTTCGGGATTTCACGATCCGGCCTCTCAGTCTCATGTAGGTAATACTCATGATAAGACATGCTCCAAAAAAGACAAAAGGCTCGAAGAGATTCGGAAAAGCGCAGAACCTTTAGATATTCAGAGGTTTCGTAAGAGATATCCGCATCATAGTAATAATCATACTTTGATTCGCCACATCGTACTTTGCAAATGGAGGGCTTCACGTGAAATGATTTCAAGAAATCAGCCATAGCTTTTTTCATGGTATCGGTCTCCAACGTGGACATATTACCCATAGCGACCGAACATTTGAAAGAATAAATTTTCATGATATTGAATTTTATGTTTGACCGCCTAAAGATAGGCAATTTAACCAAAACCAAGACTATCCCGCCAAGAAAGTTAAAGGCTTGCAAGTGCCGGAGCGAGACCGGCGGCGGGGCTTGGAAATTGAAAATTAAAAATTAAAAATTGAGAATTATGGCAGAGAAAATTAATTACAAGGAATTGTGCGAGGCCCCATTCGAGATGGACTCGCAGTATGGCGTGAACTTCAAGATGCTGGTCTATACCGGCGAGAAGGAGGAGGAGCGGCCGGTGTTCAAGGCGGTGTACGCCACGGATTGCTGCAAGGTGCGGATCGGGAACCCGGGAAAGGCGTTCTGGGGGATCGTGGGGCTGGATCCGGAGACGGGCGAGAGCCAGTGGTACAACTACAACGACTGCGTATCGCTGGAAAATTGGGCGGTGCTGGGCAGGCTGCTGGATACCCGGTTCGGCTGGATGGAGTTGCTGGACCCGGGGCTGGTGTACGAGATCAAGATCAAGGCGAAGGCGCAATTAAGGGAGGGCCGGTGATATGAGAGGAAGGATCATACTATACGGCTGGGTGATCAGCCTGATGCTCATGCTAGCGGGGCTGGGTACGATGGAATGGGCGATGGAGACGGGAGATCCGGTGTTCCTGCAGGGACTGGCCATGTTCATGGCGTTCGTGGTGTTCTGCGGGCTGGTGGCCGGGAACAGGGACGAGGTGGAAGAGGCGGCCGACGAGTTCGACCGGTGGCTCGACCGGATCTTCGGGGGGATGAGATAAACAATCGGGATAGATAGCGAGGATTGATTCGATCGGTACGCGGCACGAGGGCGGAACCCGGAATGGTTAGTGGTGGTTCGATTCCACCCCGGGAACAAAAATGGAATATGATTTCTTATGGAATACTACGATAACATATTATGTATCTCTCATGCGGAGTTGACCGGTGGCGACCCGATGGATCCTAATCCATTACAACGTCCCATTCTGACGGAAGCGAACTTCAAATATTATAAAAGTAAGCGAAAGTTCCGCGTGGTCAACCGTGCCTGTTACGGCACCCCCGCCCTCGTGGCATACAACTCCCTTCCCGACCGTATCAAGGAAAAGGTGGTAGCGAAGTATGGCGATCCGGAAAGCGATACGCGAAAGTACGTATTGAAAAATATGATTGTCCGCGACTTGGTCGCCGAGCGATTTTATCAAAAGCATACGCTGGACGGCAGCGGTAACGAGCATCTGAGACCGGAAATCATAGAGTTGTACACGATGAATGCGTCGGTTTTGAACGCCGTCATCAACCTAGCTGGTAATCGCGTGTTGTGCATCAAGTCATACGGCAAGCCTTTTGGTCGTATATGGCCGGAGATAAGCCGGGACTTGAATGACACACAAGAGGGGATCGGCTGCCGCCTGCCGAAGAACTACTTGTCGTTGAAGCGGTTGGTAGAACGATACAGGGAAGGCGGTTACGCGGCCTTGATATCCGGTAAACATGGCAATAATAACGCCCGGATCAACAAGCTCCCCGAGCAGGATGCGCTGATCGTCGAATTACTGGGGGATGGCCGGAACATCGACTACACGACAGCCTCCCGCCTTTACAACGCCGTAGCGACGAAGATGGGCTGGAAGCCGATATCTCCCAGTACGATGGCGAACTATAGCCGGGAGCATCCGGAGTGCTTCGCCGGGCGGCATGGCAAGAAGGCTTTGGCAAACGAGAAGATGATGCAGGTAAAACGTACCGCCCCCACTTGCCCGATGTATTTCTGGTGCGTGGACGGTTGGGATACGGAGTTGTTTTTCCAGAGCCGTGCCGTCGACGAGACAACCGGGCGAAGCGTTACAACCTATCATAACCGACCGACAGTGGTCGCCATTGTCGATCCTTTCAATAAATACATCATCGGATACGCGATCGGCACGCACGAATCGTCCGCGTTGATCCGGCAAGCCTTCCGCAATGCCTTCGAGCATGTGCATGAGCTGTTAGGAGCCTATTTTAAACCATGGCAGATCCAAACGGACAATTACGGACGTGGAAATCTGAAATCGTTCTATGAGGCCTGTACTTATTATTACACACCGGCGGCTGTCGGAAACGCGAAAGCGAAAATCATAGAACCCTTCTTCAACTGGTTCAACCGCAAATATCTCCGCTTGCTCCCGAACAGCAGCGGGCACGGCGTGAAAAGCCGGGGTCGCATACAGGTGAGCGACGAGTGGATCGAGGCGCATAAGCGCGGCTTCCCCGATTACGCGGGCTGCCGCGACCAACTGGAGAAGATGATCGAGTTCGACCGCAACGTGAAGCGGGACGAGTATCTCAAGCAATGGGCCAAGATGCCGCAAGACAAGCGATTGTCGTTCGATAAAGAGGATTTCCTCTACGCTTTCGGCGAGACGGCGGCCCCGCGCAAGCTCAATGGTGATGGTGTACGCCTGCAGATAGGCGGGCAGAAGTTTTGGTACGATTGTTTCGATCCTGAATTCCGCGAGTACGGGCACGCCACCTTTTTCTTGAGATACAACCCCTCGGACATGGATCACGTGATGGCCATCGAGAACGTAGGCACGGCGAAAGAGCCGAAAGAGGGAACCGTGCGTTTCATGCTCGAGCGGAAGTACGAGCAGCCCATGGCCTTGATGGACCGGAAGGAGGGCGACGTGGACGAATGGATGCGCGTCAGACAGTTCAACGAGGGGATGGTAGACAACATCATCCTGAAACGCAAGGAGTCAGGCGAAATAGTCCGTACCCTCTTCGAGGAGAACGCCGATCGGCTGCGCGACACGCTCACCGCCCATGTCATCACCGACAGCCTCGGACGGCATAAGGATGTCCGCAACGAGGTGGCGGGGCGCAAGGATAAGAAAACAATCCCCATACTGGAGGCCGAACCGGCAGACGAAGACGATTTTGATTTCGTAAGTGGCGAACAGGATTTTTTAAACGAATTTTAAACAGCATTTAATATATGAACAGAAACGGATTAATGAGACATGTAGGCGACTGGATCACACGCCTTGGCTCGCAGAACAGGGTAGCCGAGAAATGCGGCATCAGCGGTACGGCCATGAGTCAGTGGATGAACGGCAAATACGGGGCCGACACGACGGAGCTGGACAAAAAGATCGCCTCCGCGCTGGGGTACCAAGAAGACGGATGGCAAGTGGTAACAACGATAAAGAACTACCAGAAGATAGAGTTCGTCTTCCGTTCTTGTAAACAGCAAGCCATGTGGATGGCGATCAGTAACAAGGCCGGTAGCGGCAAGACGCAAACATTGGAACACCTGTTCAACTCCGATTTGACGGGAAGCGTGATCTTTATACAGGCCGAGGAATGGAATTCCCGCCAATTCCTGCTGGAATTGGCTGAACGCACCTGCGGAGTACCCAAACGGGGCTACACGGATATACCGACCTTGTTGAGAATGATCGCCGAGTACCTGAACGGGATGGCCGCCAGCAAGCCCATCCTGATCGTGGACGAGGCCGACAAGTTGAAACCCGCCGCCTTCCGCAAGCTGATCCCCCTGTACAACCGTACGGAGCACCGGTTGGGATGCGTATTGGCCGGCACGGAGAACCTTCATAAGGAGATCGCCCGCGGCGTACGCAATAACACGAAGGGGTACGACGAGATCGACAGCCGGCTGGGGCGATCATATATCGAGCTTCCCGGCGCGATTGATGCCGATGTCAAGGCGATATGCATGGCGAACGGGCTGAACGAGGACGTGGCCGACCGGATATGGGGCGAGGTAGACAAGGTCAAACGCTTGGTCAAGGTACGTAACAAGAAGGGGGAGACAAAGGAGAAGAACGTATTCTTCTGCGAGGACTTGCGCCGCTTGATGCGCTTGGTGAAACGGGAACAGATGGCAAACCAATACAATCAATATTAAGGCATGGCGAAGATATTAGGCGTACAGCAATTCCTCTCCAGCAAGAAAAGAAGCATGGACTTCGAGGGCGCGTGGTACGATCTGCTAGGCCGTCCGGCCACCAAGGGGTCGTGGATCATCTGGGGGGCGAGCGGCAGCGGGAAAACCTCGTTCGCCTGCCGTCTGTGCAAGTATCTGACCCGTTTCGGGCGAGTGGCCTACAACAGTCTGGAGGAGGGAGACAGCCTCTCCCTACAGCGTTCCTTCGAGGACGTGAACATGATGGAGGTGAGCGGCAAGCTGGTCCTGCTTGACCAGATGCCGATAGAGGAATTGAGCGGCAAGCTGGCGATGAGAAAGAGCTGGGACATCGTGCTGGTAGACTCCATCCAGTATACCGGCATGAGCTACGCCCAATATAAGAAGCTCCGCCAAAGGCACCCGGACAAGCTGTTCGTGTTCATCTCCCACGCCAAAGGAAGCAACCCGGACGGGAAGGTGGCGGAGAGGATCATGTACGACAGCGGATGCAAGATCTACATCGAGGGATTCCGGGCCGATGCCAAGAGCCGTTATCTGGACGAGGGACAACATCAAAAGCCTTTCGTCATCTGGAGGGAAAGAGCCTCGCTTTACTGGGGAGATCAATTAGATAAATCAAATATGGGAGAATAAGACGATGAAAACGACAACGACAAGAAAAAAACGATCCTACAAGGGTCGCAACACCGGTCTGTTCTACGGCTACCTGAAATGCCTGGCCGGGTACGAGGCGAAAGCCAAGGACGATATCGCCCATGGCGTGATCGATTGCTACCTGACCGGCAAGTATGGCGAGCGGCATGGCCGGCGGGTGAGCCTCTCGGGGCTGACCGACACGGAGTACGCCGAGCTGCTCGATGACCTCATACGCCAGGCGGGCGTATCCACGGATCCGGACAGACTGGCCCGGGAGCTCAACGAGAAGGCCGTCCGCAAGGACTGGTACCACCGGATACTCCAGCGGCTGTCCCGGATCGGCGTGAGCACGGCCAGCGGATACGACGAGGTGAACCGCCATATCCGGAGCCTCCCGATCAGCCGGGGGCGTATCCTGCCGGCCATGGCCGTGGAGGAGCTGCCGGAGCTGTTCAAGGCCGTTTGCTCCTACTGCGACAACATGGCGCGAAAGCGAGGTAAGGAACAGGCCATCGCCGAAAGGAACTGACACCATGGCGACGATACCCATCGCCCAACGCCTCGCGGATATCGAGAGGCAAGGGCAAGCCCTAGGCCGGAGGATCGAGAGAATGGAGTCGGACCGCGATTTCCTCGTGGATTCCATCCTGAACCGCCCATGGGCGCAGGTGGAGGCGCAACGCCGCCTCGTAAGGGAATGGGAGGAGGAGATCGACCGGATGAGGCTCGATCTCCAGTTCCTCCGCGACGAGTGGAAACGATTGAGCGACATCCATAATAAACGTGATAAATCACTTAAAAATCAAACAGTATGAACATCGAGAATTTAACAAGAGAGCAAAAAGCGGAGTTGAAACGCCAGTTGGAAGCGGAAGAGAAAGCCGAGAAAGCACGCGTGCAACGGGAACGGGAGAACTACAAGCAACTCGTGGACGGCTGGGTGGAGGACAAGGTAAAGCAATTGCAAAACGTCTCGTCGATCATGATGGACGCCAAGGCGGACATCTTCGCCACCGCCCAGACGATCATCAGCATGAAGGGTGACCTGTTCAAGGTGAAGATCGACCGCAAAAGCGATACCCTATCCACCTCCGATGGAACCAAGACGATCCGCATCGGCAATCGTATCAACGAGGGATGGGATGACACGGTGAACGTGGGCGTGGACAAGGTGAAAGCCTATCTCCGTACCTTGGCCAAGGATGACAACAGCGCCAACCTCGTGGATACCGTGATGGGGCTCCTCGCCAAGGATCGCAAGGGCAACCTGAAAGCCCAGAAGGTACTGGAGCTTGAGCGACTGGCCGTAAAGAGCGGTAACGAGGATTTCATGGATGGCATTCGCATCATCAAGGACGCTTACCGCCCGGTACCTACCTGCCAGTTCGTGGAAGCCATCGTTCGCGACGAGAACGGCAAGGAGCACTCCATACCGTTATCCATGAGCGCCATCGAATGACACGGGTCAAGGTAAAGTCCGTCACCCTCAGCCCCGGCTACTGGATATATGTCTGCCCGTGTGGGGCACAGTACCGGGTATCGAGGGTGACACGGACTTCCGCCCACCATGCCACCTATTGTTTCCATTGCAAGCAACAAAACGGTAAATACTACAAAGTCATGATCGAAAGAATCGAATTCACACAAAACTGGAACGGGAAACTGAATTGCGACAGCTTCACGACCATGCGGCTTCACAACCCGGTCAAATATTGCGTCGGTGCCAGCAAGCAGATTTATCTGAAGGGGGTATGGAAAGGCAATGCTAAAATCATCGATGTACGCCGCATTCACCTGTCCGATATCAACCAGTTCACCGCCAAGCTGGACACCGGCCTTCCCCCGGAGGATTGCCGTCGGCTGATCCGCGCCCTGTACAAGAACCGCCCCGGAATAAACTGGGATGCTCAACTAATAGACCTATGCCTGTTGGAATATCAGAAAGAATCAAAAGAACCTACATTATTTAAATGACGAACAAGTATGCACAACTATTTTGAATGTAAAGTCTCCTACGAGAAGATGTTGGAGAACGGTATGCAAAAGAAAGTAACGGAACCTTATTTGGTGGACGCCCTCTCCTTCACGGAGGCGGAGGCGCGGATCATCGAGGAGATCCGTCCGTTCATCACGGGCGAGTTCACGGTGACGGATGTCAAGCGGGCCCGCCTGTCTGAGCTGTTCTTCAACGAGAACGGCGACCGTTACTACAAGGTCAAGGTCTACTTCATCACGCAGGATGAGAAGACCGGGGCCGAGAAGAAGATATCGGCGCAAATGCTGGCACAGGCATCCGACCTAAAGGAGGCCATCGCCGTGCTGGAGGAAGGGATGAAAGGCACCTTGGCCGATTATGTGATAGCCTCCGTCTCCGAGACCCCGATCATGGACGTTTTCCCATACGAAGCCCCCGAGGAGGAAAAGGAGGATGGACAATGAGCAAGCAACAACATATGATCGATATAACTCCCCCGGATTATCAAGCGATACGGGAGGAGATGACTTTCCGGAACTTCATCTGCCCCGTCTGTAACGGCAAGGGCTCTTTCTCCGAGCAGACAGGCCGGGACGAGTGGGAAACCACGGTTTGCGATTATTGCGACGGCACCGGCAAAATCAAGGCGGTAGCAAGAATTGACTGGAAACCGGATTATGATTGAAAGATGTATGACCCATGGATCTCTCTTCTCTGGGATAGGAGGATTCGAGCTGGCCGCCCAATGGGTAGGCATCCCTACCTTATGGAACTGCGAGATCGCCCCCTATCCCCGAAAAATTCTAGCGAAAACATTCCCTGAAACGAGACGATATGAAGACATCAGACAACTCTCAAATCCCGAACACGTGGACATCATTAGTGGAGGATTTCCGTGCCAAGACATCAGCCTTGCGGGAAACGGCGTGGGTATCGCCGGCAGCCGTTCCGGTTTATGGAAGGAGATGCGTAGAATTATACGGGAGGTTAGACCCCGGTACGTCATCATTGAGAACAGCCCAGCTCTCCTTCTACGAGGATTCGAGCGAGTCTTATGCGATCTTTCCGAAATCGGGTATGACGCGGAATGGCAATGTCTATCGAACGCCGACTTTGGTTTCGACCATCGCCGGGAGAGGGTGTACGTTATTGCCTACTCCGACGAAGTCAAACGACAAGCAGGGCGGATTCAAGAATGGAGCCCTGCTCAAGGCATATTTGTCCCGCCATCAATCCAACACGGTGGATTTGCTCTCGCTCAAAGGGTTCTCGAAATGCCAGATCGTGAGCGTATTGGAATCAATGATGGGATTCAAGGCTGGACACACCGCGTTGGATGCCTCGGTAACGCCGTGAACCCGGTAGTGGCGAAATATTTATTTGAGTGCGTAGTATTATTTGATAACAAGGTAAGAACATGAAGAAAATATGATACAAAATCCAGAAGTACAATTATCAACCCTAAAGCAAGGTGACTGCTTCATGTTTTATGGAGAGCCTTACATTGTCAATAAAACATATTGGGAGGACTTAGGCCTGTTGAGACGTAAAATATGGGTGTCTACAATGAAATTTAATAACATACCATGGCACTCTATTGGAGATATAACAGTGTATCGTATCTCAAAAGGGTTATATGATTTATTAATTCAATCTTAAAAAAATATGAATAAAGAAATCAGTAATATCGTTGTAATTGATAGGGATGATTACGATGAATTAGTAGAAAAGGCGAATACTGTTGATGCTGAAATTCAAAAACGAGCAAAGCAGATATTTATGAGAGAAAACGAAGTCCCTGTTAGGATTGAGTTTGATGAATACCGAAATGGCAAAAATTTCACTGCTCCTATCGGATTTATAAGGCATTCTGATAGTAATAATATTTGGGAAGCGTTAGACAAAATAGAACCTCAAATTAAAGAATGGATGGATGAAAATCTGAATATGTTTGACAGGAAATTGAGGGATAAATATATTACTGAAAAGAAGTGCATAGGATTGAGCAAACAAGTTACCAACTTAGAAGAGAAGTTGAAAAGCCTAAAGATTAAATACACCTTTTTGTTTTCCTATGCGATTGTCATTTCCGCGATTGTGTTTTTCCTATTGTCTTATTTGAAATAACAACTTTAAGAAATAATGAACTTACAAGAATACTTTAAGCACTGTGGTGTAATAAAAGTAACCAAAGGCTTTGATACCACATACGAAAAATTAGAAAACGTAGTAGGGAATCAAGTATGGATATGCGACTACCGCAATAGTGAGAAAGGAGCAGATTTGAAACCCATCCGAAATATCAAACCTACATTGGTACAGGTTTGTAGGAACGATGAAAAGAATAGGGTTTACTACTCTCCCGTTCATTTTAGAGAGGTAAAGGAAAACGGAAAACTCAATTCAAGAGTTATAGCACCTTATGATAATACCGGTTACAGAGCTTTAACTGGGACATCATTAAATATCTTCGATACCCAAGAAGAATGCATTCAGTGCTTTAATCGACAATTAGGAATTGCAATAAATGACGTCATGAAACAATCGGCTTCCTTGGCACGTCATTTTGAGAACAAATTGCAGGATTTAAGAAGTATGATTATTGAAGGTTAACAACTAAATAAAAACGAATCATGGAAATATCAGAACGATTTAATGATGCAGAATTACTGACAAAGTCAGTGCTTTCCATTATGGATAAAAAGAAGGCTATTGAGGCTCGATATAAAGAGGAAACAGCTCCTTTAGACCAAGAGATAAGAGAACTTGAAAATGCTTTCTTGGATAAGTATTTGATAGACTCAACGGGAAAACCTGTTCAAAAAGGTATGATTTTGGAAAAAGAAGGGAAGGAGTATGAGGTACTAGACAGATATCAACAATGTTTTATTCGGTATTTGGGAAATGCACGGGTGAGCGTTCTACCAAAGGGGAAGAAAAGAAAGATTGATATCGGGGTTAGTGAAATACAAGAATATACGATTATTTATTAATCAAGAACAAGAAAATCATTGTATGAAAATAACCAAGATTACATTAGAGGACCATGGGCAGGATTTTTTGGAACTATATGTTTCCGAGGACGAGGTGGTTATAGACGCAAGGCCGTTTCAAGGTCACATATGGAAAGGGGCTATGATCCCTATCAGGGACAAAAACATGGTGAAAGTCGGCGCTCGTTGTCCGATTCACGACCCGCCACACATAAACTACGGTTTCCTGAAATACAATATAGAAGCGATTGAAGAAATAGAAGAAAAGGTTCTGGAGGAGCCTGTCTATATTTAAAATGAAACACCCGATCTGGCATCACCGGACCGGGTGTTTTTTATGGTTCCCCTACGTGCTCCACGATAACGGCTACCTGCCGCGGGGTCAATATCTTCTGGCCGGGCTCGTATCCGGCCTCCGCCAGCTTGGCCAGCAGCTTTTCCTTGCTCATCCATTTCTTTAGTTGGTTGCTGGCCGCCTGTGGCGTGCTGTTCGGAAAATAGAGCGTGGCCAGTTCTTGGAGGCCATACGCGCGTGTCTTGAAATCACTCATGTACGATACTTTGGTTTCGAGTAAAAGTAAGCATAAAAAACAAAGGGCGCAACCTTTTTCCCGAAAGCACGCATGCTTTTCGGGAAAAGGCCGCGCCCTTTTTAACCGCCCGCCACCGGCCTAGATCTCGTCGGGGCTCTCGGAATCTCCCCCGGCGGCCGGCTCCCCTCCCTCCACCTGTCGCTCGAAGGTAGTGAGCGCCCTTGTCGTACGCAACTTGCCGCCCGGTGTGAAGACGATCCTCGGTGTCTTGATCTGCGCCGTACTGAACGCCTTCGCCGTGAGCGACCCCGTGGAGCCCACCGCCAACTTGAAGTTGCCGATCTCCCCGAACTGCACGATGCGACCCGCCCGCAGGTTCTTGTCCAGTATGTAGTTCATGCGGTCCATCACCGCCTTCACGTCCGCCGACGTGAGCGTGCAGCTCTCGGCGATCTCACCGCAAAGCTCGTCAAAGGATACGTAGCCGTTGTTTACCGCCTGGGCGTAGAACTTCCTCGGGTTCTCCGTGTTGTCCTTGCCTAGGTTCTTTCTCTCGATCAGTTTGAATTTCTGTGCCATGATGAATAATGTGTTAATTAAACGATATGCCAATATGCCAATAAAAGTGGCTGTCGGCATGGGCAAAGGTGGGGCAAGGACTGTATATGGATGTGGTATATACGTACATTGATGAATAATTATACAGGAAAAGGATGAAAGTGTGGGATATATGCGCTACTTTTGTATTGAAAAAGGTCGCGGTTATCATGGCAAAAGGAAGAAGCAAGAATCTGATCTCGCTCCGGGACGAGAAATTGATCCGTCGTTATTACTACTGGACAGAGATACGGCGCCGTCGTTTCGATGACGCGCTGGCGATCCTGTCCCAAGAGGAATTTTTCATTTCCGAGGCCCGCATCATGGCCATTATCCGGAAGAATTGCGACAAGCTGACGGATATAGAGGTAAGGCCGGTTCCCAAGGTCAAGATGCCACGTGTCACCGCCAGGCAACTCACCCTGTTCGCCGGCGAATGACCTCAAGCCGGCTCCTCGTCGATTATACACTCATAGGTACTCTCGTACACCTTAATGGCTCCCGGTAGCGAGAACCAGCGGGAGGAGGTACGCTCCAGCGGCGTGGCTCCCGCCGGATCCAGCAGTCGGACGATATCGTGGAGCCGCTTGAACCGGTCGATCCGCCCGGCTACCTTGTCGGCCGTACCGCTCGTGTAGTGGGTATCGTCGTAGCAATCGATACAGAGCCGGGTGACGATGGTGGCGGTGCCCCGCTGGTAGTCATCGCAAAGCGTCTCCCACCGGATCCCCTCGATGCCGATCAAGACACAGGGGAAGGTGACGGGATAGGTGTCCTCCTCGGTTTGCAACTGCCCGTAGTCCTCGTCTACGAGCGTCAGGTCCGGCATGCCCTCGGCGATGGCGGTCTGGATGGTGTTGAATAGATGCTCCATTTTGGTAATTGAAAATTGAGAGTTGAAAATTGAAAATTAAATGTCCCCGATGATCTTTAGCAGTTCACCCTCCGTATAGTCCCGTACTTTTTGAGCGAGTTCAGTGCTTTGTCCCATGAACTTTCTCTGCGGGATATGTACGGTGGAGGTTTGCTTGGGGGTAAGGGCCAGACGTTTCCACATACGGTCATGATCGTTCATGGCGGCCTCTTTTTGCTTGCGGACCTCCGGACTGTCGCTGTCCGTGATTCCGGCGGACTCGAAAAAGCGACGCCAAGCGTACTTGCGCATCCGGGGGGTGATCCGGTGTTGCACGGTTCCCCCGTTGTTATGTACGGGAGCGTACTCCACGTTGTTCTCCACGGTCACACGTCCCGATCCCGTCTTGTAGGTGAAGCCGCCGTACAGGTTGTCACTGTCGCTCAGCAAGGGGGTGCGGTTGTAGTAGACATCCTTGCCGCCTTGTTCCTGCCTCCGTGTACGTTTCCATCTCGTCAGCCCGTTGTCATTCCAGCCCGCGTCGCGGAAGTTCTTCTTGAAATGGGCGATGGCGATCTCGCCCACACGGGCGGGCCAGCGTTTGTCGTGGAAGGCTACCAAGGCGGATTTTTTCTCCTCCAGACGTTTTATTAGTTGATTCAAGTCGCTCATATTAAAATAATTTTGTATGTTCGCGAAACAAAAGGGAGGTAGAGAAGACTGCATTGGATTGCAGATCCTTTGGCAAGTTCTTTATTTCCCTTTTAACTTTTCCACGATTGAGTAAAACATTAGCTCTCCTGTTTTCAACTCTCGTATCACTGCGTAAGAAGGCTCCCCGTTAATCTCGATCTCAAAGTAATAATACTTTTTCACCATTTGATTGTTCTTGTCATCATCACGCATCAAGGCGAGTCTAGCGTTTCCCAGCAAGCGCACGATATATCTCATCGCCTCGTTCTTCTCCATCAGGTGCCGATGCGGCTGGTTCAACGCCTCCTTGATACCGGTCGACGTGAAGGATACCGGAGCTCCCAGACCGGGGGCGTAAGCCGTTTTCCCGACGAGGTTCTCTTTTGCCCATTCACGAATCTCGGTCCGTTGCCGCTTGATATCCTCCTTGAATGTCTTGGAATCAAGGGACAGCAATTGTTCCTCGATAAACTCCCGTACCGCTTCCCTCGCCCCCTTATATCCATTCCGGATGTATGGATGCGTATCGCTGAATAGTTTGGCGTCCTTGGCCGGGTTGTTGTCCAGCCCGGGGCTGGGACGGTCGGCGGGCGATCCGTCCGGGATCTCGCCCCTTGCCGTGGCGGGCTCGTCGGTGGCCTCAAGGTCGCATTTGCAATTCCAGCGGTCCCCGGGGCGGTGCTCGCCCCAGAACGGGTCATCGATGGGACGGATCACGTTCCAGAACAACCGGTGATCCTCGCCGGGATGGAGGCTGGCACTCTCTATCCATCTAAGGTTGGGGAGCACGTCGGCGTTGGCCTCGAACCGCTTCCACTGGGCCGCCTGCCGGGCCCGGATCACGGCGGTGGCGCATTCCGTCTGCAGCCAACTCCTGAGATGCGTGGGGGCTACCAGATCGTGTACGTCACGGGCGAATCGCTCGAACGGTTTCAACTTGCCGTCCTCATCCAGCAACTGCCGGGCGATGTCGTTCTGGAACCGGTGCGTGCGGAAGGCGGCGAACACGCCGTTATTGTAGCGCAGCTCATGATAGAAATCAATATCCCGGTCATTGTAGGAGCGTTCCCCGAATCCCTTATCGGTGGCCTCGTTGAAGCAACGCCAGAACTCACGCCACGCCCCAAGGTCGATCCCCGTCGCCGTATCGAACTCATGGGCGTAGACGCGCCGTATCGTCTCTTGCAGCGCCTTGTCGGAAAAGAAGAACGATTCTTCCCCCTCATTAGCGAATCGGCACGTCTTGTTTCCGTAGTAGAGCTCGTCGACTACCAGTCTAAAGCCCCCTTGTCGCTCTCGGGGGCTTCCCCGAAAAAACGGGTCAGAAGGTTGGCGAAAGTCGGTCTTTTTGCCTGTTTTTGCCCATTCTTCAAGGTGTCACTGTCCTGATCAGAGCCGGGCAATGGCCTCTCCGCCCTTTTTTGATCATTATCAATTTTCAATTTTCCATTCTCAATTCGCTCCGCGTAGTCCTTCGGCTTGTTCAACCCGAACTCCTCATACAATTGGTCATGATCGATGGGCAACCCAAGGCTGTCCAGCTTGACGATGATATCGACACGTCCGGCGGGATCGGTGTTCTTGGGGGACACGAAAGAGAACTTCCCGCCCCTCGTGTTAATGCCGAACGACTCGAAGAGATCTGTCATCTGGTAGTTCAGCACGTTAAGGACAAACCGCTTGTCCCTCTCCAGCAGCCGGTCCTCGGCTTTCCTCTGTACCGTTCCCAGCGCCTGGGTACCTTTCTCCCCCGCCTCTGTGGTCAGGGTGTTCCCTAGGATATGCTTGCTGATCTCCGCGTTGCAGAAAGAGGCCAGACCTTTATATAGGTCGCTGGATCCCGTCTTGTTGGATGCCTCATGAAGCGTCAGGTTACTGCCTTCAGGATGAAGGAACACGGAGCTGGCACCGCCGCCGAAGATATCGTTTACAAGGTTGTAACGGGCCTCGTCATCGCCCACGTTGTAGGTATATTCCCGGATCGGTTGTCCGAAGAGCTCGGCGAACTGCGACCAGTCCGCCACGTCCCCCCGTTTGTAAAGCACCCATGGGATATCCCTTATCAATTCCCCGAGGTCGCGGGGGCGCCCCACGGAAAGCATGTCATCGTAATCATCCCATGGCGTACCGTGGATATCCGTTTGCGTGCGCATGACCAGGCGGCGTACAGGTTCCACGTGCTTGCGCGGGACCAAGTCATAGGATAGCCAGCCATCCCTGTCCCGCTTGAATTGGAACAGGCTGTTACCCCACCAGATCGTATCCAGCAGGTCATCCAAGAAATCGAGGAACCAAGGCGACTCCAGCATCTCGTTGATCCGTCCGTCCGGTTTCCCTTGGCGGGAGAACTCCACGCTGGCCGATAATACCGCCGACTTGCGTTTCTCCAATACGCTCGTGAGATGGGTGTCCAACAGGGCGGTGTCATATAAATCGTACAGCTTGACCCGGTTCGGGAAGTCCACCCGCTCCGCCTCGGTGACGGCCCGCATGTAGTGGCCGATATCCCGGTTCCACCGGGTGGCCTGCGTCAGCAATATCGTATTGCCCCCGGCAGGCTGGTTGAATAGTCCCCCGGCGGTGATCTGTCTTTTACTCTTGTTCTTTTTCATTTTGAATGCCATTTAAATGAGGTTTAAAAACGAACCGTCCGTTTCGGGTTGCTCATCCACAGGAAGTCATGCTGACGCTCCTCTTTCTCCAGCAACGGGATACCGTTGACGCTGATGTTGCCTCTCTGCACGCCCTTCAGCCATTCCACGGCCCGCTCGTAGCGATCCTTGCGGATGCCGTTCTGCATCTTTTGCGGATTGCCCGCCGAGTAGAGATGATAGGCGGCGATGTCGAGGCACATCATCAACACGAGCGGATGTCGGTTCGCCCCGCGGGCATCGAATATGGCGTCCGCGTCGTAGCGGGCGGAGAGATAGGATTTCATCTCCTCGATAGCGCGATCCTCGCAGATATCGAGGATGGCGTCATCACCCCGGGTAAGCGCCTCGATGATCTCGCGGCGTACGGAAGCGTCGTAGTCTTCCGGATCGATGAAATGTGTCATAGCCTATACTTGTTTTTGAAACGGAACGCCTTGGCCGGGATCGTGACCGGAGGGGCCATCCGCTGGATTTTATGATCGATGATACGTTTCGCGCCCTCGACGCAGTCGGGACCGTCGGCGGGGAACTTGAGCGATAGGGTGAAGAGCAGGAACTGGTCGGCGAGACGTTGCATGTCGGGATTGTCTTTCTCCGCTATATTGAAAACCAGCTTGCCCTCACGGTTGACCGGCTCTAGGTTGGCCTCGATACGGGTCGCCTTGTCCGTCTTTTTCTCCTCGTCCGGGAGGATGGAGACACGGGTGTCATGTTCCCGGCATTTCTCATGGAGCAACGGGCGGAACACCTGCCGGAAGAACGGGTCCTGCAGGGAGTTGTTCTCGATATAGTTGTAAACGACGGTCTTCCCCCCCACGTAATCGTTCAACAGGAAATACCAGTCGATGAACTCGGCGTTCAGCCCACGGTTCAAGAAGCCCTTGAATACGTAGTACGTACCTTCCAGCTCGCCAACCAGCCATACGGCCTTCGTGGAGCTTTTCTTGGATTTGTTCTCGCCCGGGGCAGGATCGCCGTAGGCCACCACGAACTTGAACTTGGATAAAGGCGGCACCTTGCCCCAACGCAATTCCTTGAATACCTCGCCCTCGCTGACGGGGTTGTTGTAGTACTCGGTTTGCTGGGCGGAGGCGCTGATCTTGCCCAGCGTCTCATCGATCGCCTCCTCGCTGTTCTTTTGCGGCCATGTACTGTTACCATCCTTGTCCCGGATGTTGACGATATCCCAATGCCTCGCGATCTTCCCGGCACGGACCACGCAACAATCCTTGGCGATGATATTGCCGCAGAAGATGACCAAGAGGGCGACAGCCGGGTCACGGGTCCCATAGACCGCCTTTTCCCAGAAGCCCCACATCGCCTCTATACGGTCCGCGTTGCGGCAAGCCTCGTCGGTGTCGTAGTCATCCACGAGGAGCACGTCCGGGCGGTAGGATTTGTTGCGCGAGCCACGGGGCGCGTTGCCGAAACCGATCGCCCGGAAGGCCACGTCGCTATTGGTGATAAATTCCCCCTCGGTCCATTTATTCATCCCTGTCTGGTTGCCATAATAAGCACGGATCCGGGGGTTCTTCTCCAGCTCGTCCCGGTAAGGTGCCAGCAAGCGTTTGGCGGCATCCTCGGTGGCGCTGATCATCATGATGTTGCGTTTCCGTCCGGTCAATACGAGGAGGAGGACGATAAACATCACGATAGTCGACTTGGCAAGGCTTCGCGCCCACGACAGCACCTCGTACCACTCATCCTGCTTGATACAGCGATTGATGGCACGGACCTGGAACGGGGCGAACGGGCTCTTGGCGTAATCCGGGAAGAAATACAGTATCCACTCAACCGGGTCTTTTTCCAGCCGGGCCAGGAACCTCGCCTTCTCCGTGTCGTTCTTATGCTCCAAAGGCACGTCGGCCTGCAAGGAGGCATAGAACTTCTCCCAGCCTCTCAGGGCGTCTTTCTCCTCTGTCGTCATAACGTGCTCCTTATGAAGTTATCCCACAAGACACCGAATTCCTTGGCCTTGCCGATGTCTATCGACCGGAGCCATACGAGAAACCGGGTGGCGGAACTGATCAGGTCTTTCAGCCCGGCATCCTTCTCCAGCTTGTCGATAGCGGCGGAGAGTTGCGCTATCGTCTTGCTTTCCACCGTGGAGGCGAACCGCTCACCCGTCGGACGCCCGGCGATCACGTTGTTGATCTCCGCGATCTGCCGTTGCAGGTTCATGATCTGCTGCTCTCGGGTCATCGTCAGCCCGGCTTTCATCTCTTCCCATTTGCCCGCCGTGACCCAGCTTCCCACGGTTCGGCGGCTAACGCCCACTTTTTCCGCTATCTCCTGTTGCGTCAGGTTCCCTTGCAGATAGAGGATCCCGGCGATTTCCTTCTTTTGCACGTTCGTTAAATCTGCCATAATCGCGATCTTTTTTACAGCAAAATTGGCGGTAAAAACGGGGGATGGCAAATCGTCTTTTCGGGATAGCGCGGTATACGCTCATCATTGACATATAAAGTTTTATCATGTAATCCCGATTTGCGCGGAGGCTTTTTCCTTCTCACTTTTGCATCAAAACAAACGCGAGATGGCAAAACAGTTTTTTAATATGATAGCCGATAAGAACGGCACCGCATGCGTACTCCTTTACGGTAATATAGGCCGTTACGATGACGATATCCGCAGTGGCGATATCGTACGCGAGTTACTGGAGATCGAGACGGCCTACCGGAAAGTGGATATCCGGATCAATAGCATGGGCGGGGAGGTCTATGCCGGCATAGCGATCTTCAACGCCCTCCGGAACAGCAAGGCGGACGTGAGCATCTACGTGGACGGGATCGCCGCCAGTATCGCCAGCGTGATAGCGGCGTGCGGGAAACCGGTACACATGAGCAGGTACGCCCGCTTGATGGTACACAGCGTATCGGGAGGGTGTTATGGCAACAAGGATGAGATCCGGCAATGCGTGGACGAGATCGAATCGCTTGAGGAGACGCTGGCGGATATCTATGCCAATCGCTGCGAGAGGACAAAAGACGAGATCAAACAAATGTTCTTCGATGGAAAGGAGCACTGGTTCACGGCGGACGAGGCGTTGGCGATCGGATTGGTGGACGGTATCTACGACACCGATCCGGTTCCCGCCGACAGCACCCCTAAGCAGGTGTTCGATATCTATCAGAACAGGTTAAACCCAAGGAATATGTTATTCGACGAATTAAGAAAACGACCGTCGTTCGCTAATCTGGCCAACGACGAGGAGATGCTCCGCCATGTAGGGCATCTGGAAACGGAGGCAGGGAAGGTACCCGGATTGGCGACCGAGAACACGGAGTTGAAAAACCAGCTGAGAGCCTACAGGGAGAAGGAGGAGGCCGAGGCGGCGGCCGCCCGTACCGCCATGGTGGACGCCGCCGTCAATGACGGGCGCATCAAGGAGCCACAACGCGAGGTGTACCTGAATCTGCTGGAGGCGGACCCCAAGAACGGCGAGGCGGCGCTGAAGGCGTTGAAGCCATCCCGGCGGGTAATGGATGACCTGCGCACCCCTCCGGCCGAGGGAGAATCCCCATGGGACAAGCGAATGAAGGAGATTGAGACAAACTTAAAAAAGTAATAGACAATGATTGTAATCCAAGGAACCAATTATTCGGGTGAGGTGCTAGAGATGCTGCTGACCCGTGCCGCCACCGGAAACGAGCTGGTGGAGAAAGGCCTGATCCATATCGTACCGGAAGTCTCGAAAAAGTTTTCCATCCCCCGCCTGCGCACCGGCAAGATGTTGCAGAAACGTAAGGAGATGCCAACGGACGCTGACGGGAAAGGAAATTTCACGTATGACGAGCGTGAGCTGGTACCGGTGGACTTCATGGCCTTCACCACCTTCAACCCACGCACGTTCGAACCGGTATGGCGACCATGGCAACCGAAAGGCAACCTCGTGTTCGCCGAGCTTCCTGCGGAGGGACAGAACGCCTTGCTGCGAGAATTGGCGAAGTCCGTCAAGTTCGAGCTAGGCTTCCATTTCGTGAACGGCGTGTTCGGGGACGATGATGACCACTTGTTCAATGGTATCGTGACCCGTATGCTTGCCGACAAGGATGCCGTGACCGTCACCACCGAGGAGACGGCCATGATAAAGAGGCTGAAGGCCGTCAAGGACAATATCCCTACCACGATGCGATCCAACCCGGGCTTGCGCATCTTGATGAGCATCGCCGATTTCGATAAATACGACGAGGAGCTTACCCAGCAACCGAACAAGGGGGCGAACTACACGGACATGAACGTGGAGCGCTACAAGGGCATCCGTATCGTACCGATGTCGAACTGGCCGGAAGGCTTGGTTGTCGCCACGATCTGCGGAATGGATTACGACACCAACCTTTGGGCGGGCGTCAATCTCGTGGACGATATGGATGTCATCCAGATCGACAAGCTGACCAACGCCGGCGAGAAGTATTTCTTCAAGATGCTGATGAAAGCCGATACGAACATCGCGTGGGGCGAGGACGTGATCATGCTGGATTGCCGCAAGACGGCCGCCGCCACGCTAGCCGGGACTACCGTGACGATGGCAGGGCCTGTCGCCGAGCTGGAGGATACGCCTACCGTCGACTCCACCTTCTCTATCACGGGAGACGGCGTTATCTTGGGTGCCCGCCTGACGATAGCCAACAAGGCGACGGACAAAAAGATCACGGTCGGGACGGTGGAGATAGAGGGTGGCAAGACCGTGATCCTTGGCTACGACGGTAAGAACTGGTTCAAGGCGACACGATCATGAGGACCAGCCAAAACGGTATCAACCTGATCAAGGGATTCGAGAGCCTCCGCGTGGAGGCCTACCGTTGTCCCGCCGGTGTCTGGACGATCGGTTACGGCCACACCGCCGGCGTAAAGCGGGGCGACCGGATCGACGAGCGGAGGGCCGAGCAGTTGCTGGCTGAGGACCTCCGTCAGTCCGAGGCCGTGGTGAACCGGGAATGCCCCGGGTTGAGCCAGAACCGGTTCGACGCGCTGGTGTCGTTCGTGTTCAACGTGGGCGAGACGCAATTCCTCCGGTCTACCCTTCTGAAATGCGTGAGGGCGAACCCCGCCAACACGAACATCCGCTACGAGCTCTCACGGTGGACACGCTCCAAGGGCGTGGAGCTGGCGGGATTGATACGGCGCAGGAGAGCGGAGGCGGACTTGTATTTCTCCTAATGATTAAAGACGATGGAGCAATTTTTTGACATATTACGGGAATTGGTGAACAACGGTTTCGGTATCTGGGGTATCGTCATGTTCGTCCAGATGCGGCGGTACAAGAAAGCCGAGCTGACCCGTGACACCGTTTCCGTGTACCAGAAAATCGCCGAGTCGAACAACGAGACGTTATTACGACAAAATGAGAAAATTATCCTTCTGGAAGAGAAAGTATCCAAGTTCCTGTCCGTCATCACACGCATGGAGGAATGCCGGCATTACGCTGCTTGCCCTGCTCGCCCTGTCGTGCAGGACTACAAGAGAAAATACTTCCACGCTACTGTCAGACAGTCTAAGCTGGAGCAGAAAGGTATCCGTTACCCCCGTGACAATCCCGTCGAGCCTAGCGGAGTTGGCGATCCCGATGGACAGCCTCCGTAAGCTCCCCGAGGGGGCCGCGTATACAAAGAGGTCCGGGCAAGCGACACTGACCTTGAGATTGAGAGGCGACAGCGTACACGGCGTGGCTACTTGCGACAGCCTGCAACGACTGGTCTATGAGCTGGAGGAGCGGTTACGCCATACGCACGACCGAACAGAGCGGGCGGAGACGATAAAAGAGCCGGTGACGATCCCGTTTCGGACAAGACTGAAATGGTATCTAAGCGGCGTTTTAACAGGATTTATTTTAACGACAATCATTCAAATCATTTACAAGACATGGCAGAGAAGACAACAGGGATAGGCCTCAAGAAGGCTTATTTCGGCGACGTGAATCCGGCGGGCGGAATGCCTACGACGATGGCGCAACTGGCGCGTACGTTGAAGGGCACCGCCTCGTTCACCACGGAGGCGGACACGACCTCCGACTTTTATTGCGAGGAGGAGCCCGCCGCTCCGGTGGTATCCGTACCTAACGAGCCGGGCCTGAAACAGGTCAAGCTGAATCTCATGGAGTGGGACAACGAGACGCTGATCAAGGTGTTCGGCGGATCGGAGGGCGCCGCCGAGGACGTGACGATCGAGGGCAAGACGTACTCGGTCAAGAAATACCAAGCGCCGAGGGACATCATGACCATCAATATGGCCGTCCGCGTCGTGTCCGTGCATAACGTGGTGATCGATATCCCGAACGCCCAGGTGACGGCCCGTTTCCAGTGGAACCTGTCGCGCGGGGATATCGCCCAGATAGAGATCACCGCCAAGGCGCTGGCCCCCATCGTCGAGAAAGACGGCCCCTACAGCGTGTACAAGCTGGGCGAACCTAAAACCGGCGCGTGATGAACAAGGTGGAGATGGACGCCGCCGACGCCCTGCTGGACCGGCGGCTAAGGGTGACGATCCCCGCCCCGTGGGTGTTCCGGGTATTGGGCAAGGCTACGGTCGACCTATGGGTGAGACGCCCGGTCGGTTCGAACCTCTTCCGCATGGCACGGCTCTTCTGCGAGATGGACATCGATCTCAAGAAACTGAGATCGGGAGAGTTTGGCACGCTACTCGGATATGTCGGCAAACACGGCGTGACGGCCTCCCGGATGATCGCCTACGGGCTCATCAGGGGGAACTGGGCGGCATGGTGGCTGAACCGGCCGCTCGCCTGGTACATCCGGAGCCACATGGACATGCGGGGAATGGCGGAGCTGACCAAGCTGGTCGCCGTCCTGTCGGGAGCGGAGGATTTCGCGAGTACTATCGCATCGGCGAGCGGCCTGAGGCTGACGGAGTCGAGAGCGAGCCAACCGGTGGAGACAGGGAGTTAACGGAGGAGTACGATCCTCCCCATAGCCCTTTCGGACAGATATACGCCCTCATATCGCAGGGGGCGTTCACCTATGACGAGGTCATGAACAAGATCCCCTGGTGTATCGTCCTCACGATGATCAACGACCAGGGCCGCACGCGAAAAAGGAAAGAGGAGACACGATTGATGACGGAGGACGAGGAACTGGAGTTCCTTGGCCTGAAATCATAATCCATAAATCATAATTCATAAATCATCTCATGGCGAACGATCCCGTATACATAACATTCGAGTTCCGGGGAAACCTTGAGGACGAGGTCGAGAAGATGACGCTCGGCATCAAGGGGCTTCGTGACGAGTCGGCGAAAACCTACCAGCGTTTGATCGCCGACAGCGGCGCGGCCTACGGCACCATGAGCGCCGAGAACCGGAAACTGGCCGTCGCCGTGCAGGAGAACATCAACGCTCTGCGTGACCTCGCCGTTGTCCAGAAATCGCTGGATGACGGGCTGGAGGCCGGCACCGTCACCACCCGGCAATATACGCGGATGAAGGCGGCGCTGGCGGTGCAGGAGAATAGCCTGCGCGAGGCGATCAGCGGTGGCATGCGCACGCTGAACGAGCGGATACAGACGGAATCGAGGGCCGTCGATTCCGTCATGGCCCTGCAGAAACGCCTGCAGGAGCTTACCACGGCTTACTATAACCTGTCCAAGGCCGACCGTGAGGGAAACGCCGGCCAAGGCATCCTGAGACAGATCGGTAACCTCGACAAGGAGATCCAGACGGCGCAATCCCGCCTGTCCGCCTACAGCCGCTCCGCCGGTACCGGGTTCAACAGCCTCTCGATGTCGGTGCAACAGGTGGCCCGGGAGTTGCCATCGCTCACCATGGGAGCCAACATGTTCTTCCTCGCGATCTCCAACAACCTGCCGATCCTAGCCGACAATATCCGGACCGCGCGGGTCGAGTATGACCTGCTGAAGAAATCCGGGCAGACGGCCATCCCGGTATGGAAACAGGTGCTCACCTCCATCGTGAGCTGGCAGACGGCGCTGGTGGTCGGGATCACGTTGCTGTCCGTGTACGGGAAGGATATCATCAACTGGGTACAGGGGCTTCTCGGGGCTGACCAAGCCCAGAAGAGGTTGAACGAGAGCATGACCGATTTCAACTCCATACTGGCGACGGAGCGTCAACACCTACGGACATTGTTCTCCGCTCTTGAGAGGACCACGGCCGGGACGGAAGGGCACCGGAAAGCCATCAACGAGATCAACGCCGCGTACGGCAAGTACCTTCCGAGCCTGCTATCGGAGAAGAGCTCCCTGAACGAGATTCGCGAGGCTTACCGGCTGGTCAACAAGCAACTCATGGAGAACGCCGCCTTGAAAGCCCAAAGCGGCGCGATCGACAAGACGCTGGAGAAAGCCATAAAGACGCAATCCGAGGCGTTGACGGAGATGCGCGAGATCACGACCAAGAAGCTCGGGGAGTCCAAATCCGGGGGGATCATGGATATCATCCCCGGCCTTACCGAGGATTTCCGGGCGGCGGGCAAAACATGGGAAGAGGCATGGCAAGGGGTGTCCACCAAGATCCAGAGCGAACTCGGGGGAAAGAAGCTGGGAGGCTCCTTCTATGAGGAACTGGAGGATTACGTGAGGAGCGTGTATAAATCGGAGAAGGAGATCTCCGACATACAAAAGCAATTCTCCCCGTTTTTCAACAAGGAGGAGGCCGAGAAGGATATCGTCGAGAACAAGGGTTATTGGGAAGAGATCAAGAGACAGGCCACGTCCGTGCTGGAATCCATCGACGCGGAACAAAAGGAACTGCTCGACTCCGGCAAGACCGCCGGGATCGAGCCTGCCATCGTCACCGCCTACAAGACGGCCAAGGCGGATATCGACAAGGCGACCGAGGCATTGAAGGCGTACGACTCGTACGAGAAGAAACGATCCGCTGCGGACAAACAGCTGAGCAAGGAACAAAAGGCCCAAGAGGCCGCCAATGTCATCAAGGCGGAGACCGCCATGCGTGAGCTTGAGATCGAGCACCAGAAGGCCGTCCTCGCCCAAAAGGGGAAGGACACCGAGCTGGAACTCCGCCAACAGAATCTCGACCTGCTGAAAGACAGCTCGGATAAGGAGTTGGCGCAGATCGCCCTTGATTATGACCGCAAGATCAACGAGATCGAGAAGAAAGGCCAGGAGTATATCCTTGCCCGGCAAAAGATAGAGCGGGCCGAGTGGGAGAACGCCAACCCGGGCTGGAAGAAAAAGGGGCTCGTGTTCAAGCCCTCGACCACGTCCGTCTCCCAACTCCCCGCTTCCGAGGGAAAAGAACTGTCCGATGCCACCTTGACGGCCGACCGGGCACGCGAGAAAGCGGAGGCCGACCTGCTGGAGAAGACATTGAGACAGTATCAGGACCACGCCGCCAAGCGTCTGGAGATCGAGAAAAAATATAACGATGATATCGCTTACCTGACCGGCCAACGTACGGAGACGAACAAGGCCGCCATAGACACCGCCATCGCCGAGGCCGTCAAGGGAAAGAAAAAGGCCCTGTCCGAATTGTCCCTCGACGAGCTGAAAGACACGGACATGTGGGACAAGATATTCGGCGACCTCGACAAGATGGCCCTCCCCTCGCTGGAAGGATTGCTCAAGCAAGCCCGGGAGGTCAACACGTCGGCCTGGGACCCCAAGAACGTGAAGGAATACCAAGACGCGATCACCCGGCTGGAGGAGGCGATCCGTACCCGCTCGCCGTTCAAGTCCATAGGCGAGGACTGGAAGAAACTGCTGAAGGCGATGAAGGAGGGGGATGGCGACGGTATGGCCGGGGCCCTTGAGGGGATCGACTCCTCCGTCCAAAAGATCAACAACGACCTGAACACCATAGCCGGGGGGATCGGTGACATCTTCGGCGAGGAGGCGGGTTACGCCGCCAGCCAAGTGGTGGAACTGACCACCGCCTTGGGAGGTTTCGCCACGGCCGCCTCACAATTCGCTCAAGGAGACTTTCTTGGCGGCATAGCGAGTGTCGTGTCAAGCGTCGGCTCCATATTCTCCATGGGCAAGAAAGTAAAGGAGATGAACCGTGAGGCCCGGGAAGAGCAACAAAAGTTTTACGACGAGGCGATCCATGGCGAGATGGAGTACCAACGGCTGTTAAGGGAACGTCTCCGTACCCAGCGGCAGATCGGCGAGATGACCCTGTCTTACAACAAACGGATCACGGAGGAACTGGAAAAGCAAAAACAAACCTCCGGGAGCGAGTACGACCGGTTGCTGCAACAGATCCAGGGAGAGGATTATATCAGCGGCGTGGGTTACAGGCATGGGACGTGGTTCCGGAAGGCGAAGACGTGGAACGAGTATTCCAGCCTCGCCGGGAAGAGTTACGAGGACATCGAGAAACTTTATACCGAAGGGAAACTGGAGGAGAAAGTGGCCAAGCTCTTCGAGCAGCTCCGAACCCTCAAGGAGGAGGGGGCTGATATCAATCAGATGCTGGATGACCAGGAGGAGTCGATGCGCGAGGTGTTGACGGGTACGACCACTGACAGTATAGCGAATAGCATCCTTCAAGGTTTCGCCGAGGGCAAACGTTCCGCAAAGGATTTCGCCGATGACTTCCAGGAGATGCTGAACAACGCCGTCCTGCAGGGCATCAAGATGAGAGCCCTCGAGCAACCACTCCGGGAATGGTACGAGTCGTTCGCCGAGGCGAGCGGCGCGGGCCTTACGGAAAGCGGTATCGCCGAGCTGAAGGCGCAATACGATAAGATCATCGAGGATGCAGCGAGGCAATTGGAGGACATGGAGAAGGTGACAGGTACCAAGCTGGACTCCGCCTTTACGCAACAGGCTAAAGCCGGCGCGTATACGGTCGCCAGCCAAGACTCCATCAACGAGACCAACGGGCGGCTCACCTCGATCCAGATAAACATCGCCGACGTGAAGGAATGCGCATTCGACATGCGTACCGTGCTGAACAAGGGGCTGGAGCATCTGGAGGAGATCGCGAGGAACACCTCTTACTGCAAGAGGCTGGAGCGTATCGACAACACGTTGCTGGAAATATTAAGAAACGGATTGAGAACCAAATAAGATGAGGACAGGGAAACTATACATAAACAACCTGGACGCTTACACGACCTACGGCGTATTCCTTGCCAAGGATCATGGGGGGACGTACGACAACCTGTCGGCGCTCATGACACCGCCACCGGCAAAGAGGCATACCACGGTCGATTACCGGGAGCGGGACGGCGAGGAGGTGATCGTGGAGGAAGTGAGGTTCGAGGCGCAGGACGTCTCCCTCCGCCTCGCCATGGTCACGGATGACGAGCAGGAGTTCCGGACGAGGTACAAGAACTTCATAGATGTCCTGAGATCCGGCCTGCTCAACGTGCGGGTCTCCGAGATCGGGAAGACCTACAGGCTCTATTACCTGAGTTGTCCGGGCGTGGTGATGAGGACACGGCTCAGGACCTCCGGGAAATTGGCGGCGATGTGGACGGTCAAGTTCAGGGAGCCCAAACCGGAATTTTAACGGCGTTAAAATGACATTCAAATGGAACTGAGGATATACGACAAATCGGGGAACCCGCGCGCGGAGATATGTCCGGACGACAACTCCACGCAGCAGAAATCCGTGATGGGGGACAATACGCTGGTCGTGTCTTTAACCACGTGGGAGGCCATTGCCTTCGATATAAACGATTACGTGGATTACGAGGGGGAACGCTACACGCTCCTGTCCGTCCCGTGCCCCAGCCAGGCCAGCACGCTGGAGTATGAGTACGCCCTGCGGTTCCAAGGCGTCGAGAGCGAGTTGTCGAAAGCGCTCTGTTTCCTCTTGACGGATGGCGGGATGGACTCGGACTTCTCCTTGACGGACGGCCCGGCGGCACACCTGCGACTGATCGTGGATAACATCAACCGGATCAAGGGAACGACGGACTGGAGGATCGGCAGCGTGATCGCCGCCGACTACAAGGCCATCACGTACGACGGGATCGATTGCCTGACGGCCCTGAACCGGATCGCCGAGACGTTCGAGACCGAGTGGTGGATCGTCGGCACTACCCTCTACCTTGGCAAGTGCGAGCACGGGGAGCCGCTGGAGCTGGGCTATGCCGCCGACGGGACGGCCGTGGGCGGATTGTTGAACATGAGCAAACGGGAGGAGGAGAACGGGAGGTTCTTCACCCGTCTTTACGCCAAGGGTAGCACCCGCAATATCGACCGTTCCAGATACGGCTCCGACTATCTCCGCCTGCCCTCCCCCTTGAAATATCTGGAGAGGAACACGGAATACGGTATCGTCGAGCGAGAGGTGATCTTCGATGACGTCTATCCCCGGAGGGTGGGCACGTTATCCGGCGTACGCTCCATCGAGCGGGAATCCGAGGGCCAGGCAATCCGTGTGTATTACATCGCGGACAAGGACATGCCCTTCGACCCGAACGACCACGAGATAGCCGGCTTGGCCAAGCATGTCGCGTTCCAAACGGGGGAACTCTCCGGATACGACTTCGAGGTCAATTATGACTCATCCACGGGCGAGTTCGAGCTGATCAACCAGTATCCGGACGAGAACACGCAGATCCCTGACGGTGTCATGGTCCCGAAGGCGGGTGATACCTATATCCTCTATAACATCCGGATGCCGGATGAGTATTACACGTTGGCCGAGATCGAGCTGAGGGAGACCTCCGAGGCTTGCCTCGCAAAACATAGCGTCGATAGCTCCGTCTATAGTGGCGACAGCGATCCGATCATCCTGAGGAGACGCAAGGCCGTCATCTCTCTCGGACAACGTGTCCGGCTTCACAACCCCGTATTTTTCAAGTCCGGATATAAAGACAGCCGTGTTATCGGCTTTACCCGCAACATATGCGATCCTTACGACGTGAGGGTGGACATATCCGACACGGTCACACCCAGCTGGAGGGAGTCCATGGAAAGGAAGGTGGACTCCTTCCTTCCGATACTCAGCCAGGCCGGGGGATCGATCAATATCATCAAGAGCGGGGATGACACGGTACCGACGGATGACAACGTGTTATCGGCCTTGAAAGCCATATCCACGTTTCTCCGCAAGGACAGGCCGGACCAGACGAGGCACTTGATCAAGCTCCTCGGCGGCCTGATCTCCGACAACATCGAGTCCCAGGATTTCGCCGCCGGGCCATTTGGCACGGGTTTCATCGTGAAAAGGGACCCGAAAACAGGGAAGTCCTATATAGAGGCGGACGAGATATACATCCGTCTGAAAGCCTATTTTGATACACTGGAGATCAAACACCTGTCGCACGTCGGCGGCCGTATCGTCTTATCTCCCGCCGGTATGGAGTGTATCAAGGTAGAGGAGGTCGCGGCCGAGTACGAGGACTTGTACGACGGTGCCGGATCCCCGCTGTACGACTCGGGGAACGACAGGCTACGGGTCGTCATGGATGGCGGGGAGAGAGCCTACCGATGCTATTTCAAGCAGACGGACGGAGAGCGGGGGATCGTGAACGAGTTCGCCGTGGACGACCAAGCGCAATGCCGGGAGTTCAACGTGAAGACAGGCGTGTCCCATGACGTGGGCAACCGGTACTATTGGCGAAGGGTGATCCATGTCGGCGACGACCACATAGACCTGTCTATCACGGATTGCGATACGGGTAGCATGATCCCGAAGGCCGGGGATACGATCGTCGCCATAGGCAACAGGACGGATATCAACCGTCAACACGTGGTGTTCCTCTCCTCGTACGACGAGGACGCGCCCTGTATCAAGCTTTACTCGGGCATCAACTCCTACTCCATGCTGAACAAGGAGGTGACGGTGATCTCCCCGAACGCGGACAAGAACGTGTTCACCGGCAAGATGGTGATCAAGCCGGGATCGACCGGGTTCGAGAATTTGGTTGACGCCCCGGATATGGGCGAGATCAACGGGGCCATACAGGACGCCAAGGAACTTGCCGGGGACGCGAGAGACGCCGCCGAGGGCGTGCGGGAATCCGTATCTGATTTGAAGGGATACGTGGACGGGGCCTTCTCGGACGGCGTTGTCTCCGAGGCGGAAGCCAAGGCTATAGAGAAGTATCTGAATATCGTGGATAATGAGAGGCTGTCCGCGGAATCGGTATTCAATAAGCTATACGCCAATCCCTATCTGGAGGGATCGGCCAAGGTGTCATTGTCAAACACACGCTCGTCTTTGTTGTCATCCATAACGGCCTTGTCCGGCTCTATCGAGACAGCCATAGGAGACGGTAGGGCCACCATGGCCGAGAAGCGGGACGTAGATACGAGATACGCTGATTTTAACGCGAGGCTGTCCGCTTTTCGCGCGGCGGTCGAGACGGCCAACAAATCCATACAGGACAAACTCAAGTCCTATTCCGACAACGCCCAGAAAGCGGCGGACGAGGCTAATAACGCCGCCTCCTCCGCCATGGAGGACGCAAACGAGGCGAGACAGTCCGTGTCCGACTTGAACAAATACGTGGACGGGGCCTTCTCGGACGGCATCATCTCCGGTGCCGAGGCCAAGGCGATCGAGAAATACCTGAACACGGTGAGCCAGTCAAGGAAGGAGATGGACGCGACTTACACGTCGTTGTACGTGAACCCGTTCCTTTCCGGCGCACCAAAGAGCGCCTTGTACGCCGCGAAAAACAGTCTCAACACCGCCACCGCCAACCTGACCGCGGCGATCCAGTCCGCCATCTCGGACGGTAAGACCACGGTAACCGAGAAGGAGATCGTAGACAGCAAGTTCTCCGCGTTCAACAACGCCTGCGCGTCGCTCGCAACGGCCATCGAGAACGCCAATAAGGCGATCCAGCAGAAAATCAAGGAGGAGGCGGTGAGCGAGTCAAGATCCGAGGCCTCCAGCGAGATAGGAAAGGTCTCGCAAGCGGATAGGTACAACATCGCCAGGATGCTCGGATATAAGGATTACGAGGAGCTTGTCTATTACGCGGAGCGGGGTATGACATTGATTAACGGGGGTACGATCAATACCTCCCTCGTCAACGCGGAGCTTATGATAACGTCCGCGCTTATAGCGAACGCCATCAAGACGAACACGTTGAACGTGAACGACCGGTTCAAGATATACACGGACGGGTCGGTGGAGATGAGCGGCATCCTGCACTCCCTAGGCCGGAACACGGAGCTCGTCGTGTCGGACGGCTATGTCAGGATCATGTACAAGGGCGGTGACGTGGCCAAATTGTCGGTGAACGAGAATACCGGCATGCCGGAGCTATCATTGTATAACGGGAGCCGGTCCTGTATCGTCACGGCCGAGAAAATAATGCTCTCCACCGGGGCCGGCAACACGAGCTTCCTGACGATGGACGCGTCCGTGCTGGGGTATGGGACCATCAAGAAAAAAACGGACGGGACGCTGTACCTTGCCAACAACGAGTATGAGATGATAACGGTCGGTATCAGCGCGAGCCCCACGTACGGCGGCACGACGATACCGTCCCCGTCCCCGATGCACATGGTCATGAGAGGGGAATCCGAGACCGTCGAGGCGGTACCGGCCGAGGGTTACGAGTTCGACCGATGGTCCGACGGCGGTTCCCGGAAACATACGGTCACGTGGAGCTCCGCCGGGCAGAGCCTCGTGGCCTATTTTACCCGGATCCAAGTGACAAGGTACACGTTGTCGCTATCGGCCAGCCCATCCAGTGGCGGCTCCGTCTCCGGGTCGGGAGGTTACGACGCCGGATCCAAGGCGACGGTATCGTGCGCCGCGGCCAGCGGATGGCGTTTCGTCCGGTGGTCTGACGGCGGCTACCAGACGCATTCGGTCACGATGGACGGGAACAAGAGCCTCACCGCCTATTTCGAGCGGTACACCGTCACGGGGGACGAGATATTCTCCGGCGTGGCCTTGACGAGCGGTTCTTATTGGAACGCCTACGGCGACGCCTCCGTGGTGTCCGTGGGCGGTGGGACGGCATCCGTCAGGTTCAACGGCTGGTCCGGAGAATCCAACTACGCGATGTTCAACCGGGGCTACATGGGCGGCAAGCTGGAGCAGGGCCACAAATACAGGATGACCCTCTCCATAAAGGCCTCCATCTCCAGCGTGTCACTGGTAGGGTTCATCGGATCGTCGTTCGCGGATTACGTATCGGAGGACGTTCTTTTCTATGGCTCGTACAATGGCGGGGAATTATCAACCTCTTACAAGATCCTGACCGCCGAGTTCACGGCGAGAAGGGACAGCACGGCCAGCGACGGATTCATATTCGTCACGGCCGAGGGCTGCACGGTAAGTGTCAACAGCATATCATTAAAGGAAGTATAACATGAAAAAGATTCTAATGGCTTTATGCGCGATCCTCACCGGATGCGCGGATTATATCCCGGAGCGACCCCTCCCGGCGGCGAGGGACCTTCCGGAGGGGAGCGGGATCACGATCTCGACGGATACCGTATCCGAGAAATACGGGTATGAGTTCGTAACCGGAGAGACGGGAGGCCGCCATGGGGTACGGGAATGACAACGTGTCGATAACCGGCACGGAGATGAAGTTCGCCCTGAGCCTCGAGCTGCCGGGCGGGCTGACGATGGACGAAGTGGGGTTCGAGGCCCGGTTCTACGTCTATTCCAACCGGACGGTGACGATCCCCAAATCCGGGATGACCAGGATTGACGGTGACACCTATGTTGTCACGCTGGATACCTCCCTGATCGGGGAAGGCCGGATCAAGTGCCAAGTGCGGGTGGAGATCCCGGACGCGAACATGGCGGACGGCGTACGGACGGAGATAATAGGCATCGAGACGGACAAGACGGTGAGGTATGGCGTGCGTTAGGGGACATATCATAAGGCTGGACACCATCCGGGCGGAGCTCGGGCGGATCGAAGCCGCGAGCGCCTGTCTCAGGAGGACGGCGAGGGTCGGGGCGGGACTGTCCAAGGTCTGCGACGTGGATTACGGGGTGTGGCTGCTGGTCGCCCCCTCCGATCCCGTATGGGTGTCCGAGAACATACCAGCCCTGTTCGAGGTGAGATCGAACACGGGATGGAGAATCGAGTGAGTAACAAATTAAAAGAAAAATCATCATGGCGAAAGCGGCATGGGCGGTGGTCACCCCGCCCCAAGGATCGGGTGACAAGGAAGTTAGCGTAAGGTCGGACGCGGAGCATACCGGCCGGAACGCGCGCAATACGGTATTGACATGGAAGGCGGTGAATTGCCCGGACGTGCAGAGGACGGTCATGCAGGCGGGTAAGCCCGAATACGTGGACATAGCGGACACGGCGGCGAGCGAGAAGACGGGAAAGGTGGTTACCATATCCGGGGTCAGCAACTCCAAGCGGCTGACCTTCTCCCTCGGTACGGGAGACCTGGACATAGCGCTGCCCGCCCATTACACGGCGAACAGCGTACAAACGGCGAACGGCGAGGCGATAACTGGCGATCCCGGCGGACTGGCGGTCTATAATTTCTCCATCGCCGTGACAGTCCCGGCGAACACGGAGATCGATCCAAAGACCCGGCAGGTCATCGTCACGGACGAGGGCGGGCACCAGGACGTGTGCCTGCTGACACTGGCAGCCGGCGACGCTTACTTGCGTGTGACCGAGGGCGACATCCAGCTGGATTACCATGGCAACCCGGTGACCGTGAACGTGGAGTCTAACACAGACTGGACGGTCGAGTGATGGACACCGTAAAGATACCATGGGACGGGGCGACCGGCGGGAATATCGTCATCGGGGTACCCGGACCCGGCGACGGGCCCGCCTCGATCTCGTCAGACACCCCGAACGAGGGCGTGGACAGGTATATGGAGATAACATTCCGGACAACCCGGGGCGGAGATGCCCGGGCCGTTCGCGTAGTCCGGCAGGCAGGACGGAGGGAATACCTCCGTGACTCGGCCGGTGAGATATTGATAGATTCGAACGACGTGGAACTTAAAGCATTGAGATAAGATGGGACTATTGAATTACACGACAGCCAAGATCAACGAGCTCTTGGCGAAAGTGGCGGCGCTGCCCGCCAAGGTGATGGACGGGAACACTATGATCCCGTCAAAGACAAGTGATTTGACGAACGACAGCAAGTTCGTCAAGGAGACAGGACTGAAAACCGTCAACGGCCATTCCTTGCTGGGTAGTGGTGATATAACCATACAAGGCGGTGGCGGTGGCACGGCAGATTCCGTGGACTGGAATAAAGTCCTGAATAAACCCTCATGGGTCAATTCGTCCACAAAGCCGGAATACACGGCCGTCGAGATCGGAGCGTTACCTTCCGACACCAAGATCCCCGCCATGACCAGCGACCTAGAGAACGACAGCAAGTTCGTCAAGGAGACAGGCCTGAAGACGATCAACGGGCAATCTATCATAGGAAGCGGAAACATATTCATCCAGTCCGGCTCCGGCGAGGGCGGGGCGGGCAACGTGAATGTCTCTAACGCTGCGGAGCTGGTGGGTGGAGGACAGTACGTGTTCACCCCGTCTGCCAACGGTGTCTCGGAAGGCTCGTTTAAAAAGTTGAACGTGGCCGATAACATCAACTCCGGGTTGATGAGCGCTGATGACCACGGGAAGTTGAAAAACTTTAAAGAAGTGCTTAAATTGCCCTTGGCTGTAGCGGGCTTGTCCGAGGCCTCCTCTAGCGAGGATATAGAATCGTCGTTAGGAGCTAGTGGTAATACCAACTTTATTCCCTACTTAGCCGCAGCATTCTCCAGCATTCACACAAGTGAGTACGAAGAGTCTCTTCCTGATATATATATAGGCAATCACAAATGCTTTGTAGACGCTTCCTTGGAGACGGGGAAATGCTCACTGGCGTTGACATACGTAGCGTCTGGCAAGATGAGGACTGTCAAGATAAATGGCACGGATAACGATAGCGCATGGACATTCTCTTGCGAGATTATCAAGAGCGGGGATGATACATACTACCTTAGTCACCCGGATTCATATACCGCCACGGGTTGCTTTACCGCGTTCGGGGGAGACGAAGGTCGGGCGAAAATAACCCTAGCGGTTGGACAAAGGAAGAAGTTCTATATCATGTATGGGTCAGGCGTATTGGGCGGATCCATACCCGTGACCGTTGAATCCGGTTTTAATATTCCGGTTCTCATATGGACATCTCCTATTCTGGAGAAAACATTCAGATTTTATATGCTGAATGAGACTGATAGTAAACTGAGAGTGTTGAATCTTTATTACTATCAGCTTAATTCAGAGTTCTACTCACTAACCTCCTCATCCACCACCGATGAGATCTCTGTGGCCGTAGGAGGGGAAGCGGGGTTAAAGAATATTGTACAGGCCGTAAAAGACGGGAATAGGATCCGTATAAACACGACACTTAGCCCGTATGATGTCTCAACGGATCTCCTTCCATGGGTGGCAGGCATATCTAAAGAAGGTAATATACATCTTGGTGTCTACGGAAAGGGCTACGGCCTGTTCAATAGCGCAGGAGGCCTCCTTGTGATAGATTACACGAAGACTACCAACACATTCAAGGCCGAATTATTGGATGTTTGACCAAACTCTCGTCGGTAAGGGATGTCTGGAGAAACGGAATAAGTTAACGGGGAAAGATCCGGACGTTTAATAAATGATATAATCAAAAAGCCTTATCGGGGGCGGGCAAATAAAAGCCCCCGGCCTGTTAGTAGTAATACCACTCACGTACTAACACAAAGATGCGCTACACCGCACGGCCGAGGGCTAAATACCTTCTGCCGCAGTGTAGCGCATTTTGGTTTTATACGTGAGTGGTGATACAAATATAAATCAAATTTAGATGAAATGAAAAATAAATACTATCAAATATTGGAAAAGATTCTTGCGGGCGGCAAGACCCAAAACAACAAGAAGGGGAATATCAAGTATCTTCTGAATGAACAACTATGTTTGACCCCTGTTGATCTGCTGGAGATATTCGAGGGACATGATATCGCCCGAAAGAAATTACGGGGAGAATTACAGCTGTTCATGCGAGGGGAACGTTCCGTTGATAAATATCGGGAAATCGGTGTCAATTGGTGGGATTATTGCGGTTCCATCCTTGTGAATAGCTATCCGACCTATCTAGAGAAGTTGCCGCCACTGATTGATAGGATCAATCAGGAAAAACGAAGCAGTAAGAATTACGTACTGTTTTTAGGATCGACAGACGCGGAAAGCAACCAGGCCCCATGCTTGAGCCTTGTGCAATTCCAGATCGATGACGGTGAGTTGGTCGTTTCTGCCTATCAGCGAAGTTCCGATGCTAATTTGGGGCTTCCGGCCGATATCTACCATTTGTATCTGATGGCAAGAAAAATTGATCTGCCATTAAAGTCTATCACGTTGACATTCGGAAATGTATACGTTTACGAAAACAATATCGAAAACACCCAAAGACTTCTATCTGGAGAAGAATCTGTAAGATTCAATTTAAATGTATAACAAGCAAAGCAATAAAGAAAATGAAAACAATGAAAACCCCCATTAGTTATTACGGAGGCAAGCAAACGATGCTAAAACATATCCTACCCTTGATCCCAGAACACCAGGTTTATACGGAAACCTTTTGTGGTGGTGCCGCCGTCTTGTTCGCCAAGGATCCTGTCCCTTGTGAGGTAATTAACGACATCAACGCAGAGGTCGTCAATTTCTATTGGATGGCCAAATGCTATTATCCAGAACTGAAAGCCGAACTTGATAAGACCTTGCACAGCCGGTATCAACACGATCATGCCACATACATATACAATAACCCATCCTTGTTCCGACCGGTGGAACGGGCCTGCGCCCTCTGGTTTCCGACAAAGACATCTTTCGCCAGCAAGATCAATGGCACATTTGGCTTTGATTTTAAAGGAGGGCAGCCGAAGAAACTACGAAACGCCAAGAACTCTTTTACAGAGGAAATGTGTTCCAGGCTAGAGCATGTGACAATAGAATGCCAAGACGCTATATCAGTAATTCGGCGTTACGATCGTCCCGGAACGTTCCATTTTGTTGATCCTCCCTACATTGATACTAATTGCGCCCATTATAATGGGCTATTCAATGAACAGGCGTTCATTGAATTACTAGACGTATTGTCACATTTAAAAGGGAAGTTTATGTTGACCATGTTCCCGAACGATCATATACAGGACTATGTAAACAAATATCATTGGACTATCCATCGTATTGAACGAACGATTTCGGCTAGTCGCACCAGTAGGAGGAAACAAGAGGAATGGATCATTTGTAACTATTAAAATAGAATACCGTTTAAGCAGCGTTTATCCAATGCTTAAACGGTAAAAGAAAAATTATACATTTCGTCCTGAAAAATTGCACTTTTGGTTTTGCCAATTATACTCAATTATATGCTTTATACCCGCAAATCTCAGAGTTAGAACTCCATATTTGTTATTTGATAAAAATATCCATGCCTGTGAAGGACATTGCAAGGTTAGTTGGACGCTCAACTCCTGCAATAACAGCATCCCGGATTCGTCTCTATAAAAAGATTCATGGAACAGAAGGTACCGCAGAAATGATGGATAAATTTATCGCTGATTTATAATAACTTAATCGCTGTAAACAAAAAGTAAATAAGAAGTAAATCTTATTTTGCTTATAGATTTCTCATAAAAGCGATCTTTATTTCAAAAAAGATATGCGATTATACTCCATTATAATTCCTGCTTATAACAGGCCGGATGAGCTTGATGATCTGTTATCAAGCCTTTGCAAGCAAACCTATGTCCATTTTGAGGTTATCGTGGTGGAGGATGGTTCGGAGATACCAGCGAAAGAGATTGTTGGGCGATACCAAGGGCGATTGGATCTTCATTATTATGTGATCTCGAACTCCGGCCCGGGTATGGCGCGTAATCATGGCGCTAGGCAAGTGCGTGGCGAGTATCTGCTCATACTGGATTCTGACGTGGTACTACCCTCCACGTGGCTTGAGCATATACACGACTCGTTGAATCATTATCCGGTGGATGCGTTCGGTGGTCCGGATAAGGCGCATGCCTCGTTTTCCCCGATCCAGAAGGCGATCAATTACGCCATGACCTCATTCCTGACGACCGGTGGTATCCGCGGCGGGAAGAAAAAGTTGGATAAATTTTATCCCCGTAGTTTTAATATGGGAATAAGGCGGGATGTATATGAGCGTCTGGGCGGTTTTTCCGGCATGCGATATGGTGAGGACATTGATTTTAGCATACGGATCATGGAGGCTGGTTATCGGACCCGGCTATTTCCTTCGGCATGGGTTTATCATAAAAGGCGGACGGATCTCATGCAGTTCTTCCGTCAGGTGCGTCATTCGGGGGAGGCCCGGATTGCGTTGAACCGGAAACATCCCGGCTCATTGAAATTGGTACATTGCTTACCGGCATTATTCACGTTTTCAGTCTGTCTATTGGTTATCAGTTCATTCTTTTGCCGCTTGTTTCTGGTGCCTCTTATTATTTATGCCCTTTTATTGTTTGTAGACGCAATGTTCCGCAATAAATGTGATTTACGTGTAGGATCGCTATCCGTAATAGCCTCTTTTACGCAATTGTTTGGATATGGTACTGGGTTCCTTAGAAGTATTATTTGAATGTTTATCTATTTATATTTTAGAACAACTTATATGAAAACAACAAGACTTTTTTCTTTCTTAATTTTAATTAGTTTAGTATCAAACGCAAATGCTCAACTCCGGGTTCTTTCAAATGGACGAGTACAAGCAGGCCTTTTAAAAGACAATAATGAGGACTTAGGAAATGTAACCTCTATGCAGATATATGGTCGGATAGGGGATGCACGCGCAGGTTCGAAATTAACATTTGGTGATTTTGGACAATATGCGAATCAAGGTTGGAATGTGTTTGCTGGAGAATATGGAACCACGGATACGGATCAACTTTGGTTGCATGGGAAATTGGGTATTTATATGACTACAAATGGTTATGCTAACAATGTCGTGGCGTATTACAATCCGGCTAGTAATACTAATTTCGTGTTCAATACGAATCTTCGTGTGAATGGAGTGAATATAACTTCAGACGCTCGCTTGAAGGAAAATGTAGAGTCGCTGCAAAATCCATTAGCTCTTTTAGAGCAAGTGAATGGGGTCTCTTATTCATACAACCTCTCTACACTTGAGGAGAATAGGGAGCAGGATGAGTCTAAGTTCTCTGCCACATTGGATAATGGGATATCGGGAAGTTCCTCCGATTCAGAGGAGATTATGGATGCCGCTACTATCGCAAAGATAAATAGAGACAAACAAATCCAAGCAGAGATAGATCGAAGAGAGGCAGCGGAGGCTAGTCGTAAACGAATTGGTTTTCTGGCTCAAGACATACAAAAGGTATTACCCGAACTTGTACAAACGGATGAAAACGGGATGATGTCTATAGATTATATAGGTTTTATTCCGCTTATCGTAGAAAGTATCAAGGAGATGCAACAAACGATCCAACAACAGAATGAGGTGATTGATAATTTGCAAGCTCTACTATCGCCGGAGGTACAATCTCAATTACGTTCGAACACGACTTCCACAAGTAATATAAGTGCTGTGGATGGCGCAAAATTATATAATAGGGAAGGTGCTTCTGTCTCTTATACCTTACCGGCGACGTTTGTGTCTGCTAGTCTACAGATATTTGATGTCACAGGTAAACCCGTGAAAGTTATTAAGTTGGATAATGGAAGTAGTAATGTGGTAGAAGTAAGCCGTTCGGAACTTGGTTATGGAACGTTTATTTATACGTTGTTTGTGGATGGGAAGAAAGCGGATACTTTGAAGAAGTATGTAAGTCTGTAATCTCAAGGAATTAAAAATAGAAATAACAGAATCATAAATTCTTTGATATGAAAGAGAGAATCGTCTTTTTTACATGTATCGTATTGACTTGCTTATTTTCCCCGTTATCATCACAAGAGGTTGACACGAGAAGCTGTGTGAGTACTTATACAAATCAGACAGTATCATCAAGTGTATCAGTTTTGGGCTGTAATACGTTGGCTGTCCAAAATGTAACCGTGGCAAGTAATGGTAATTTATCTCTTTCCGCTCCGGCGCAAATTACGATTAATGGGCCTTTTGAGGTAAAGTCTGGCGGAATTTTGAATATTAGGCAATCCCAACAAATGATATTTACTTATACTTATGATGCGTCAGGAAATAGAACAACACGGCAATTTAGTGCGATGGCTTCATCTTTGGAGGCCGTTCCCGTAGACCAAGAGGAGGATTGATCAAAATATAATTTAAGTATACTTATAGATGAAATTAATATATTTATATACGATAGGGATATTTATCATGTTTATGTCCCCATCTTCTTATTTATGTGCCCAAGGAGTTGCTGAGAATAATCAATTTTTCGATTGGAAGGAAAGTGATTACAAGGCTTATGAGGATTCTTTATTGAAGGCTTTATATCCTCCGGTTATAGCGAAAACTGCAGAAAATCCGGAAAGGTTTTCACAGCAACCTCAGGCTTTTGTTCCTAAAGCCATATCTGATAATACTTACGTTCCGACTACAGTTACAATAGATAAATCGAAAGCTGTAGGAGAGATACCGATACAAACAGGTGTTTCCCCGACTGGAGCTAAAACCTATACAGTTCCCATACAGGTTTATCCGGGTATAAATGGATTTGAACCCCAATTATCATTGGCTTATAATAGCCAGCAAGGAAATGGCATCGTTGGTATTGGATGGGGTATTGGCGGTGTGCAATCGATCATGCGTACGAGTAGGAATATTTATTATGATGGTAAGCCCCAAGGAGCTTTACGTACGAAAGCGGATGCGTTCGTGTTAGACGGGATGCGTCTTATAAAGATCTCAGAGAATGCGACAACTATTAATTATGAGTCCGAGCAAGGCAATATAAAAGTAAAAGCTTTTTTGTCCGGCGATGTCGTGAAATATTTTGAGGTATTTTATCCTAATGGAACCAAGGGCATATTTGGATATGCCTCAAATACAAGCAATAAGATCTTTTATCCGATAGTTTCTTTGTCTGACTTGCGAAATAATCAGATCCTATATACTTATGTCGAGCAAGAAAACCATTACAGATTGACAAAAGTTGCTTATAATGGTGCCTCTGTGGAATTTCAGTATCAAGCCTCACGACCGGACCCCTTGGTCTCTTTTATAGGGGGGCTTAAGACAGGGGAAAGCTACTTGCTGGCTAAAATCATCAGTAAATTAGGCTCTACTGCGCTTTGTACGTATAGCTTGAGCTATAAAAACCAGAACAATAGCTCAGTTTTAAGCCAGATAGATTATTCCGCCTCCGGGCAATCTCTGAACCCTATAAAGCTTTACTATGGAGAAGGCATAACAGATGGGTCTTATGATAATGGTTCTGTCACACAGCTATATAATTGGTATGAATCAACGGATCCTGCTCGTATCAAGGTAGTGAAAGGAAGGTATGATTATGCGTCGGGGGCAGATGGTTTGATCTCTTTGCCTAATGAGAATCCCTATTGGGAGCATTACAGACATTCGACGGCTTTTCAGCATTCCCAGAATAGATATGACAATAAATTCACCGGAGAAGAGAAAATCTATCTTTATGCCGGATTGAATAGCGAGTACGCTTCCCCCATGCCCAATCTTACGACCGGAGCTAATTTTATCGATATCTTTTGTGCGGATTTGGAGGGAAAGCAAGAAGAGCATATCATAAAAGTAAACAATGGCGTTTCCGGTGATAATGATCAAGTGACTTTCCGTGTATATAGGGCCAGTTTGACTGTGGGATTGGTATCTAAATATACACGGACTTTTAATTTCCCGACCGTATTGACCGATGCGGATGGGGCAAAGAGCATACATCCTAAGTTTTATTATACAGGGGATTTCAATGGGGATGGAAAACAGGAAGTACTAGCGGTCTCTTGCCATCATCCTTTTGGAGAGACCAGTAAGACCTCTAAATGCTATATATTTGATTTGGAAAGTGGTAAGGTCTTATATCAGAGTTACTTGTTTCCCTATAACGTTAATTTTGTAGGCACGGAGCAGCCTGATCCTGAGGACGCATTTCAGAAAACAGATAGACTTCTGGTATTAGATTATGATGGAGACGGGAAAAGTGACATCGCTCTTATTAATGACTCCGGGGTAAATATATATACTTTTGATGTTTCCGGTAGTACTTGGACGGGCCGAAAAGTCTCTACTTATACCGGATTAAAAAAGGTGGATCTAAAAGATCGCTCGTTGTTGCTGGGGGAGATCAACGGAGATGGGCTTATGGATTTGCTGGTATCTCCGAAAAAAAAGGATCCAGTCTATACGTGGGCCGCTTATAACTCGATGGGAGATGGACAATTTTATAAATCCACGTTTGCCGGTACTCAAAACTCGGGGATTTCTACGGATGGCTTTTTGCTACAAGATGTAAACGGGGATGGTATGACAGACTTGATCCGGTATCATAGCTCCGGTTTCTTCACTTACCTCGCTAAGAAAAATAACGTGGGTTCGGTTGAATGTGCCCAAGATTATACATCGAAATCAATCTTGATCCCGACTAATATAAACAGTCATAATTATTTTAGTCAATTGGTCAGCTTGAAGAATGGAGTGGTTACAAAATATTCATTCAAGAGGAATGACAATAAAGGCGTTTTGGCCACGGGTATGGCGAATAGTTTGGGAGTGGTCGAAAAGAACACATACCTGTTGATGAATGAGGAGGCCATATCTTCCGGTACTTATGCTAAGGGTGTGAACGCTGTTTTCCCGTATGTGGACATTCAAGAGTCTATTCCTGTCATAGCCTTTTCCAGTACTTATATGAAAGGTAACCGGGTTGATAATTTCACTTTCACGTACCGAGGTGGTGTTATTCACCGCCAAGGATTGGGGTTTAGGGGATTTGAGAGTATATTCCGTACGAATTTGAAAGGGCAGCTTACGGAGCAATATTTTGATCCTTATAAATATGGCGTATTGAAGAGTGAGGTTTCACCTGAGGCGAAATTGACCTATAATTTTGCCGTTAATGTTCAAGCCAATAAAACGGTCAAGATACGTTTAAGCAATAAGACAGAGCAGGACTTGCTTAAGGGTATTACGGCTACTACCGCTTTTGTATATGATACTTATGGAAATGCGACGCAAGAGACTATCACTTACACTGGGGGTATTACGGTAAAAAAGGCGAACACATTTTATAACAATACGGCAGAGAGTGGATATCTTATTGGTTTCTTGACCGATCAGAGCGTGACTACTACTCGTAATAGCAGTACTTATACCGAGCGAATGAATATTCCTTCGCATACGAACGGCTATGCGAATAGCAAGGTGTTCTATAAGAATGGAAATAAAGCGAAAACTTACGAGTATGTTTATGATACTCCGGGTAATATCACAAAAGAGACGCTATTCTTGTATGGTTCGGATAAAGGGCTGAAGACCGAATATGCTTATGATACGAACGGTCGATTGAAAAAGGTGACAAACCCATTAGGACTTGCAAATGAGTTTTCTTATAATACGGAGGGGCGTATGTCTTCTGAGAAGGACCACCGGGGAAAGTCTACGGCGCATACGTATGATCCATTTGGTCGGGAGACAAGTGTCACGTTCCCTGATAATACTACCGCTACTGTATCTTACGGATGGTCGGAGGAAGGGACAAACGCTTTGTATGCCATAACCCGTTCTGTGACGGGTAAACCTACTACTAAAAGTGTATATGATGCGTTGAATAGAGAGGTAAGAACGGCCGAGACTCGTTTTAATGGCAGTTTTCTAAAAACGGATAAAATTTATGATAGTTATGGAAGGGTGCAAAAAGTCTCTCGTCCGTTTGCCGGTAGTTCGGCTACGGCTTGGAATATCTATAGTTATGATACGTATGATCGCTTAACCGCTATATCGGAACCTTCCGGAAGAAAAACGACTCATGGTTATAGCGGCAATAGTATAACAACGGTGGAGGATGGAATCTCTGTCAAGCGGACGTATGATGCGTTGGGCAATCTTATATCTGTGGTAGACCCAGCAGGAACGATTACCTATAATCTGCGTCCGGATGGACAACCTTCTTCTATCGTCGCACCGGGTAACGTGACTACTTCATTTGGTTATGATGGTTTCGGCCGTCGGACTAGCTTGGGCGATCCTAGCTCTGGTACGACAACTTATGCTTATGACGCATCCGGCAACCTATTGAAAGAGACGAACGCAAATAATAAGGTTATCAATTACACGTATGATACGTATAATCGCCTTAAAACGGCGACTTTACCAGAGTTTACGACTACATATACTTATAATGGCTACGATGAGTTGACGAAGGTCTCTTCTTCTGTCGGAACTTCCATTGATTATGTATATGATGCGTTGGGTCGTCTGTCGAGCCAGACAGAGACGGCGGTAGACAATAAATATTTACGAAAGGATTATACCTATAACGGAGGAAATGTAAGCTCTATTAAGTATACGTCTCAATCCGGAGTTTTGACAACCGAGAATTATAATTATGCGAATGGTCATTTAGTTGAGACCAAGCTGAATAACCAAACATCCATATTTAAGCTCACGAAAGAGAATGACATGGGGTTACCTACCGAGGTACGCTCCGGTGCCTTATCTCGTACCTATGGATATGACAGTTATGGATTCCCTACTTCCAGGAAGATACAGAAAACAGGGGTGACCACATTCCTCCAGAATATGGAGTATGTTTTTGATCCTGTTAAACGGAACTTGACTTACCGGAAAGACATTAATGTATCCCAAGAAGAGAAATTCTCTTATGATAATCTTAATCGTCTGACTTCCTACAAAGGGCTTATGGCAACTTATGATGCGAAAGGAAATATCTTAACCAAAGGGGATGTCAGTGGTACATTCGCATATAATACAAGTGGCAAGCCTTACGCCATATCTTCCTCTAGCGTGGCAAATGGTATTATGTCTTCCGCCACACAGGTTATTAGCTATACCTCTTTCAAGCGTCCGAACGCTATTACGCAAGATGGTAACGTGGCCTCGTTTACCTATAACGGCAATCAGCAGCGTGTGAAGATGCAGGTGGCTAAAGGGGGTAGCCGTTTGTTGACCCGCTATTATTTGGGGGATTGCTATGAGATCGATGAGACTCCCTCGGGTAATAAGGAGAAGTTGTATTTGGCGGGAGAGAATTACTACGACGCTTCGGCGGTATTGGTGAAGGATCATACGAATAGCTGGAAACTTTATTATATAGGTCGTGATTATCTGGGAAGTATCACGGATATCATCACGGAGGCAGGGACGAAATACGCGAGTTATAATTTTGACGCATGGGGTCGCCAACGTAACTCATCCAGTCACGTTTACATCCCTTCGGGGCAGGAGGTAGAATTGTTCCTTGGTCGTGGCTACAGTGGCCATGAGCATCTTAAGGAGTTTGGCTTGGTAAATATGAACGCTCGCCTGTATGACCCGGCTCTGGGTCGTTTCCTCGCTCCTGATCCGTTTGTCCAGATGCCGGACTTGTCCCAGAACTTCAATCGTTACAGCTATGCCATGAACAACCCGTTGAGGTATGTGGACGAGGATGGAGAGTTTATCCATATTATAATAGGTGCGGTTATCGGAGGAACAGCAAATTTGATCTATAAGGCTGTATCGGGTCAACTTCATAGTTTCAAAGATGGATTTGCCGCATTTGGTATTGGAGCCGCCGCCGGAGGTTTAGGTGCTGCTACGGGGGGATTGGCCTTTGCCGCCGCCGGAGGTGCCGCCGGGGGAATCGGAGGCTTTCTGGCTGGAGCCGCCGCAGGTTCGGCGAGTACAGCGGTGATGATGCCGGTCCAAAGTGCGGGTAACTCGTTGTATTTCGGGGATCAGTTTATGAGCTTGAAGGATTATGGTTTGGGTATTCTGGGTGGAGCCTTGACAGGTGGAATCGGAAACGGTACGGTTGCTGCCTTGAAAGGTAATAACTTCTGGACAGGTAAGGACGTTAAATTCGGACGGACAATCTTCTCGTTCAAGAACACGGCAACAAGACCGGCACCGGAGATGAGGTTGATGGAGGCTCCAGGAAGTGGGCTAAATGTGACGCAACCGGATATTAGTAATACCCCTAAATTAAATCCGGTAGAGACATCATCTCAGGTCGCTTCTTCTAGTCAATCTTCGGGTACGACTCGTTTTGTGACAACTCCAGATGGGGTAACTCATGATTTACAACCGACTATTGATAGAATACGGTCTGGAAAGTTGTTTACGTTTCGTCATGATGGGGCGATCTATTATAATAATGAAGGAAAGTTGCCAAATTTATCAAATGGTGTTTATAAAGAGTATGTTCATCCTACGCCTGGTTTGACAAGAGGAGCAGGGCCTATGAGAGTTATCACAGGAGGAAGTAAGATGTGGTTTACTCCAGATCATTATGGAACAATGATTCAAATCAAATTTTGAAAAAAGTTCGTTATAAGTATGTGAATATATAATATTATTCTTTCATTTGTATTCTAAAACTACTATTAGATGGAGAATATATTTTTTGTAAAGTATCCTAGAATGTATCTAGTGGAGGATACATTTATTGGATATGTATATAAAGTACGAGACAAAATGGATTTATTCCTTAACTTATCAAAAGCTCTAGTGTTTCCTAATTATTTTGGAGAAAATTGGGATGCTCTTTGTGAAGTTTATAGGGATTTTGACTGGATATCTAATAATGATATTGTAATAATACATGAAGATTTATCATTGTTAGATGAGTATGACTTAAGAATGTATTTGAAAATAATTAAAATAACTCTTTCATTTTGGGCTGGTTTTAATGATCATTCTGTATGTTTTATTTTTTCAGAGAAAGATAAAAAACGAATAATGGATGTCGTTGATTTAATGAAATAAATTTTGTGTTAACTTAATTTATCGAATGTGCTTTATATGTTTGAAGTATTTTTAAAAGAATAAATGCTATGAAGAAACAGATAGAAGACTGGCTTTTGGAATTAAGCCATAATGAAGTGATACCAGAAAATATAGTAGCACTGAATTTTGGTATTTTTGAGTCTGAAAATGGATATTGTGTTTATTTGATAGGCTCTGAAAGTTATGATGTGGACGATGATGATTGGGCTTGTGATGTTGATTATGAGCCGGTCGATAAGTATCTAAATATTGAAGGTGTTGATGTGGATCCGGATAAGTTCTTAAATGAGGTAATTACGATCTTATTGGACATTATTTCATTGGAGAAGGTTAGTGCTTGGTTATTACATACTAAGTATATAACTGTAGGATTTGATGATGGAGTGTTGGAGAAAATTAGATAGATGTGATTTATGGTTAATTTTATAAAGCAAGGTGATATATTCAATCTGAATGGAGTTCGCAGTTACGCTCATGGTTGTAATTGCGCCGGAGCGATGGGAAAAGGCATAGCGTTGCAATTTCGGGAGCGCTACCTCAAAATGTATGCAGAGTTATTCTCTTGATTTTAAGCGGTAATAAGAAGGGGTTTATTTAAAAATAGGCTGTTTCGTGATGGAAAATGAGACAGCCTATTTTTTGTTTGAGTTTTTGTATATGTACTGATATCGAGTTCATCTCATGAGTATGAAGAATTATGGCTTGGGTATTCTGGGTAGTCCTGTCTAGGGTTGGTACTTTAGGTGTGGCTTTTGATTATGGATGATCATATCCTTAAAGGTATAAAGCATACTTCTAGTATGAAAACAGGCTAAATAGAGGGAGAGATAATCTACTTTATCGTTTTAAGTATAGGAATCATAGATTTTGTATACATTTGTAGACGTATCTAAAACTCACATCTATCTCATAAAAGTGAAAGAATATGGAAGTTGTATTAAAACTAAACGCACGTTTGCAACCGATGCATAGACATGAATTAGAGGATGCGATTCAAGGTGTACTTGAGAAGGAGCAAATGGGAGAAGTAACAGGGGGTGGTACGGTTCAAAATCCAGACGGCGAGATTGTAAGTTGTGATATAGATATCCATCTAGCTGGTGATAAGTGGGATCATGTAAGTTTTTTGGTAAATTTACTAAATCGCTTGGGTATCCCCAATGGTTCTGCCTTGCTAGGGATAGATCGTAAATTTAGAGTGGAAGTTGGGACTTTGGAGGGATTGGCTTATTATCTTAATAATACAGATTTACCCGATGTAGTCTACGAAACCTGTGACATTAATCATGTGGTTGAACAAATGGAGTTGGCAATGAAGGGAATCGGCGGTTTATATAGCTATTGGGAGAGCGATGCATACACGGCCTTGTATTTTTATGGAAATTCTTATTCCGAAATGAAACAGAAAATAGAGCCTTTTGTCGCAACATATCCCTTGTGCCAAGAAAGTCGTATTGAGCAAATTGCTTGAATAATAAAACCTCTGTTAAAATAGAAGGTTAGATATCCCTGTATTTAGGAGATCAGTTGATGAGCTTGGAGGATTGTGTTCAAGGTATTTTCGGTGTTGCTCTTCGGGTGGTATCGGGAATGATATGGTAGCGGTTTTGAAAGATAATTAAAAGGAATAGGTTGTCTCATAGTGAAAATGAGACAGCCTATTTTTTGTTTGAACTTTTGTATATTGATATGTTGGTTTCATACAGCAAAAGGTAAGGGCTTGTTCAATGGTTTGGATAGAATGGTTTGTGATAAATAATTTTTTGTGGCTAAGCACGTTTTATTATTAAATCTAGGTACTTAGAAAGAATGAGGAGTTTAGAAAGTGGATGTTGAACTTATAAATGAAAAATGAAAATGATTAAATGTTTGTCTGTCTTATTTGTCTCTTTTCTGTTTCTAATGACAGGATGTGCGCCCAAAGTCATTACAAATATCTCTAAAAGTTACCCGGCAAGCGTAACTGCGGATAAGGTTCGTTTGTATGAGCTGGGGGAGGCTGTTCCTGCCTCGGCAGAGAGGATCGGCAATGTTTCTGTAGTGGATAACGGAGTGTCTACTAAATGTAATTATGATCAGGTTGTTTGGTTGGCGAAACAAGAAACGGCAAAAGCGGGAGGTAACGCATTGGCGTTGACAGACCATCGGAAACCTTCATTATTGGGTAGTAGTTGCCATCAGATAGCCGGTAGTATGCTTTTAGTGTCGGACACGGCGGCGTTTCGGGCCGCTCCTCTATCGAAAGCTTTGGATTTGGAGGAAGAGGCTGTCGTGGAGAAGTCTTCATTTGAGCATAACACGATTTATGCGAATATAGGTTACGCTTTTGTGACCAGTAAATTTTATTTGCCACCGGGTGGGTCTGGCCATCCTAAAAACGGATTGGATTGGCAAGTTGGGTATGATTGGATATCAAGGAGCGGTTTCGGTGCTGGCTTATTGTATTCGGGATATAAATCGTCTTATACTTATTCGGGAATAGATATTAACGTGGGGCTTACTTATGTCGCTCCTCAATTTGTGATGAAACAAATCATAAACCGATGGATCGTGGAAGAGAAAATAGGTATAGGATATTTTAGTTACCGGGAATCGGCGAGGGGGATAAGCGAGTCCTTATCCGGTGTAGGATATAATTTCTCATTAGGCGCAGAATATCTTTTGTCAAAGCATGTGGGAGTGGGCTTGAATATCGGTTATGTAGGAGGTTCCTTACCCAAGCAAGAGAATGTCTCTTACGATAAAGGAGATTACTCTGGCTTATTTCGTTTGACTTTTGATGCGGGGGTACGATTCCATTTCTAGTATTGACGAAAAAATGTTATCAAGATGTTGAAAATAGGATGTTTATGGATGATGTTGTCTATCAGTGTAACTGCATTTGCTCAAGACACTTCTTCTGATTGTGATAAAGAATATTACGATAGGTATGGAAGATGGATGGAAAATCATCTAGTGACATGGTGGGGTGTCCCACCAGTTTTGATGAGATCGTCCGGTAAATATGCGGATTTGATTTGTGAGAAGTTATCGGAGATTAATTATGAGGATACCCATTTTTTTATAACATTTTTGATAGATGAGAATGGGATACCTTATTGTAGCTCGTCTTCTTGGGAGAAAGGTATGGATGGAGAGGATAGGAATACTATACAGGAATTGTCAAAATCATTTAGGTTCATCTCAGCAAAAAATGGAGATTTGGCCGCTAAAAGTTTCTATAATTTTGTTCTTAAAAGAAGCAAGGACAGTGGACAATGGCATTATTCGGAGTCATTGATGTTTGAGAAAGAACAAGATAAATTATTGCCGGATGGGAATATCGTAGAAAATATGAGCCTTGTGATTGCAACTGATCGAGACACTGTTTTGATGGGTGATACTGTAAGGGTAAGCTTGCGATTTAAGAATATATCGGATAAGGATAAGCTGTTTTATCCGGGAGGAGTGATTATGATATACGAAAAATCTATGCGAATGAGTTCTAGTATAATGCCTCCTAGTTTCATATTGTCGAAGGGAAAATCGGATCAGTTACAAAATATACCGTCCGGTTTAGTCTATGAGATTAACTACCCCGTAATTGTATCATCCCCATTGTTTAAGGAAGGCGAGAATAGGTTAATGTTTAGATATCATTGGGGATTGAATTTATCTAAGAAAAATGTAACTGATAATATAATATATGGAAACTTGTATAGTAAAGAGGTTCGTACATATGTAGGAAGTGATTTGTGTGTATTTGGTTTATAGAACTTCAATTCTACGTCTTTTTAGTTTGAAATCCGGATAAAGTTTGTATCTTTGGAAATAGCTCTGAATATAAGTGTCTTACTTCTAAAATATATGCGTTATGAGATACCTAATTTATTTTTCACTATTTCTTTTGCAGTTGGCGTTTATCTCTTGCGAGAAAGAAGAGATAATAGAGGATACACCTAAAGAAACACCCTATTATCTGGGATATTTTGAGGGGGCGGTAAACGGACAGGATATTTCTATTAGGAATAAGTCGGCTTCATGGAGATATATAGATGCTGGATTTTATTCGGAAGTAAGGAGGGGAGAATGGGAGGTCTTGAGATGTTCGCATTGGACGATTCCACTGGATCGCGAACATTCAAGCCGTTATGCGATGAAGGTGGTATTGCTCCCATTACAAGAAGGAGAATATAATATAGAGAAGGGGATTCGGACACAAGAGGAGATAACGTCTTATATCCGGATAACGGATTCACTAAATAAGGTGGAATATTGTCCTTTAAAAAAACCGTTTAAGGTCTATGTGGATAGTGTTCGTTACCATGAATCGTCCATGATGCCATATATTGAGGGAAAGATGGAAGGGACTTTATATAATAGGTACGATGTAAATGATTCTATCGTCGTAAAAGATGCTATATTCGGTATCCATTGATAGTGGATGATATACCGCTGCCTTACGATATTTTGGCTATTTTTAATTTTTACCTTCTGAACATTTAGTGGTTCACTCTGTTCTAACAAAGCATTGGATATCCGGCATGTATTTAGTAGTGAATTAATTAAACGTCAAAATTATGAAGGTGAAAATATTATACACGGCTTTAATCTCATTGATCGCGGGAGGAGCGATGGCGCAAGATTGTACGTTCTTCTTTCCGCAAACAGAGGGAACGGTATGGGTCCGTAAAGGATATGATGCGAAGGGAAACTTACAATCTGTTATGAGTTATCAAGTGGATGAGGTGGAAACATTGCCTTCCGGCCAAGAGGTGGAAGCGGACTACGTATATACTAATCCCTCCGGTACGATCGTGAACAAAGGAGATATCAAGGCATACTGCCAGAATGGAGAATTTTTCCTCGACTCGAAAGAGACGCTCTCTTATCCGGGAGTGGTATCGGAAATGAATACGAATGTGGATATCACGGAGAACTTTATAAATTACCCAAATCCGTATGCGGCTAATTTCGATAAGAATAACGTGTATTTCGACGAGGCTTCCGTAAAGATCTACGATAAGAAGAACCGGAAGAATCGTAAGGATATGGCCATTAAGGACCGTGAGTTTATTAAAACGGAAAGCATAACAACTCCTGCCGGTACGTTCGATTGCGCTAAGGTAAAATATAATATCGCTACACGTTCCCCTAAATCAAAGGAGACAATCACTGGGTATGGCTATGAGTGGTACAGCCCGAATGTAGGCTTAGTGCGTACAGAACAATATGATAAGAATAACGTATTACAATCCTATACGGTATTGGAAGAATTAAAATAAAAAAGGCGACTACAATCTTATGATTTGTATTAACCGGTTTAAGTGGATACGCTGTTGCTGAGAAGTGACAGCGTATTTTCTTTTATGGGAAAGATTGGGCAATTTTCTTTTTGTTTGACGTTTTTCGTTAACTTGCGGCAAATTTCGGAAAATGGAAAGAGAATATAAATCAAAAGTGGGATGGTGGTATCATCTGGTGATTATCATGGTGGTAATTGGTTGTGTGGCTGCGTTTTTGCGTACCAATATATCGGCTATAGTGGGTATGATGGTCGCTGCGTTGGGGGTGCTTCATGTTTTCTTTAATACGTATTACCGGATAACGGAAGATGATGTGTTGATAGCGCATTGTAGTATTTTCCCGGAGAAGAAGATCGCTATCGCTGATATAGAGGCGTTGGAATCTACCGTGATGCCGGTGTCCAGCTACGCCCTTTCGTTGGATCGGCTGATCATATGGAGCAATGGGAAACCTTGGATGCTCATATCTCCGACCAACCGGGCTGATTTTATCAAACAGTTGAGAAAGATAAATCCTAATATACAACTTAAATAGATCTAATAGTATGAAATACGATGTCGCTATAATCGGTGGAGGTCCTGCCGGTTATACTGCCGCGGAGAGAGCGGCGCAGGGTGGGCTTTCCACGATTCTTTTTGAGAAAAACGCATTGGGCGGGGTTTGTTTGAATGAGGGATGCGTGCCGACAAAGACGCTTCTTTATTCCGCTAAGACGTATGATAATATCAAGCATGCTTCCAAGTATGCGGTGAAAGCGGAGAATCCTTCTTTTGATCTCCCGAAAATCATCGCCCGTAAGAATAAGGTCGTGAAAAAGCTGACAGCCGGTATCCGTATGAAAATGACGGAGCATGGCGTGGTGATGGTTACGGCGGAAGCTTGTATCCAAGGACGTGCGGCCGACGGGACGATTACGATCGCCGCCGGAGAAGAGCTATACGAGGCTGCGAACCTTTTGATCTGTACGGGATCAGAAACGGTAATTCCTCCTATACCCGGATTGGCGGAGACGGAATATTGGACGAGCCGGGAGGCGTTGCAATCGAAGGAGCTTCCGGCCTCTTTGGTGATAATCGGTGGAGGCGTGATCGGTATGGAGTTCGCTTCTTTCTTCAATAGCCTTGGGGTAGAGGTACATGTCGTGGAGATGTTGGATAAGATATTAGGCCCGATGGATCGTGAGCTGTCCGAAATGTTGCAAGCGGAATACGCTAAACGGGGGATTAAGTTCTATCTAAGTCATAAAGTGACCGGGGTGCATGGAACCGAGGTTTCTGTAGAGAAAGACGGGGAGACATTCACGTTGCATGGCGATAAGGTCCTTTTGAGTGTAGGGCGTCGTCCGGTTACGAAAGGTTTTGGCTTGGAGACACTGGCTCCGGAGACTTTTCGTAATGGGGTGAAGGTGAATGAGTACATGCAGACTTCCCTGCCAAATGTATATGCTTGCGGTGATATTACCGCTTTTTCCTTACTGGCGCATACGGCAGTTAGCGAGGCGGAGGTGGCCGTGGATCATCTCTTGGGCAAATCGCGCCCGATGAGTTATAAGGCTATTCCGGGTGTCGTTTATACGAATCCGGAGATCGCCGGTGTCGGGAAGACAGAGGAGGAGTTGCAGGCAGAAGGTATTTCGTATACCGTGAAGAAAATACCGATGGCATTCTCTGGGCGTTTTGTCGCAGAGAATGAGATGGGGAATGGTGTTTGTAAGTTGATCTTGTCGGAGGATGAGACGTTGATCGGTGCCCATATGTTGGGTAATCCGGCCTCGGAGTTGATCGTGATCGCCGGAATCGCTATTGAGAAGGGGATGAAATCGGATGAGTTAAAGTCGTTTGTGTTCCCGCATCCTACGGTAGGAGAGATTATTAAGGAAGCGCTTTATTGAAATAATTATGTATCTTTGTGCCGATAATAGCGGCACATGGGTACATTTGAAGGATATGTAGGGATTCGTTTGTGGGACGGACAATTGGTGGACGATGTGGTCTTTAGCCTTTTGTTCGTCTTATTTATGTGTTTTGCGTTGGTGTTCCGTACCAATTATCGTTTATTCCTGAAGATGATGCGTGATGTGGTATATGTGAAAGAACGTCAAAATTTATTTGAGGTAACGAGGGGGAGCGGATGGCTCTTCCGGAATTTCATGACGTTTCAAGCCTTGTTTCTTTGTAGCGTTTGCCTTTTTGCTATCGCTAGGGCATATGGGTATTTCAACCATTTGCTAGAAAATACGGTATTGATATCTATTGGGTTGATAATGATGGTATTGATACTGTTTTATTGGTGTAAGCGCTGTTTCTATTATTTATTGGGGGTTGTTTTTACGGATGCTCCGAAATACAAGTTTTGGAAGACTAATTATAACGCTATTATAGGAGCGTGGGGGATTTGTTTATACATTCCGGCACTTTGGTTGGTATTCGTGGGGAGCAGTATACAGATTCCTGTTTTGTTGTTTGTATTTTTCTATATTCTGTGTCGTTTTGTGATAATTTATAAGACCATACGGATATTTCACAGGAAAAATAGCAGTTTTTTATATATTAGTTTGTACCTTTGCGGCCAAGAAATATTGCCTTTAGTTTTTCTGTATGAAGGCATTATTTATTTGTATAACTTTATCGAGTCAAGTACTCTATGGCATTGAATATTAAAAAATTATTGGTATCACAACCGAAGCCTGCATCGGAGAAATCACCATATTTCGATATTGCAGAAAAATACGGTGTGGAAATAGATTTCCGCCCGTTCATCAAGGTTGAACCTTTATCTTCCAAGGAGTTCAGGCAGCAACGAATCTCGGTTTTGGATCATACCGCCGTTATTTTTACGGCTCGTACGGCTATCGATCATTTCTTTCATTTATGCGAGGAATTGCGTGTGGCTATCCCGGAAACGATGAAGTATTTCTGTATGACAGAGGCGATCGCTGTTTATCTCCAGAAGTATATCGTTTATAGAAAACGTAAGATTTTTTATGGTCAGACCGGTAAGGCAGATGATTTGGTGACTGTTATCGCCAAACATGCGAAGGAGAAATACCTAGTACCTGTTTCCGATGTACATAAAGATGATCTATTCGCTTTGTTAGACGCGAAGAAAATCAACTATACGAAAGCGGTGATGTTCCGTACGGTGAGCAATGATTTCGCGAAGGACGAGAAATTCGATTATGATATGTTGGTTTTCTTTAGTCCGTCGGGTATCTCTTCCTTATTGAAGAACTTCCCGGATTTCAAGCAAGACGATATAAAGATCGGCTGCTTTGGCCCTACTACGGCAAAGGCTGTTAAAGATGCGGGTCTGCGTTTGGACGTTGAGGCTCCCACGGTGGAAGCCCCTTCTATGACTGCTGCTTTGGATTTATATCTGAAAAAACAGCAAGACGGTAAAAAATAATGACGACAAAAAGGTATACCCTTTCAAAAGAAGAACGCCTGTCGTGGAAACGTTACATTGACCTATTATTCGAAAAAGGACAATCGTTCGTGGCGTTTCCACTGCGGGTCGTTTATTTACCGATGGAGGAAGAGATGCCTGCCCGTGCTTCCTTCTTAGTGAGTGTACCGAAGAAAAAATTTAAGAGAGCCGTAAAGCGTAACTTGATCAAACGACAGGTACGTGAGGCTTACCGGGTTCGTAAATATGATTTACTGGAACCGTTGGAAGCGAAGAATAAGGGCATGTTAATCGCTTTCCTGTACCTCGATAAAGAGATCCATCCGTACGCTGCGATGGAAAAGGCAATGAAGAAAGCGATCCATATCCTTCGGGATAAAGAATAATGAGACGCTTTTTTACCACATTACTCTTATTGCCGGTTTATTTCTATAAATATTGTATCTCTCCTATGACACCGGCTTCGTGCAGGTATACGCCCACTTGTTCCGAATATGCGGTGCAAGCCTTGAAGAAATATGGCCCTGTGAAAGGATTGTATCTTGCGGTTAAACGAATACTTCGTTGCCATCCTTGGGGTGGGAGCGGTTATGATCCGGTTCCGTAACGCCATGGGTTATTATGATATACATACGCATCAGATGCCTTTCCATAAGGAGGATATCGCGATTATAAATAGGATCGTGAGTCCAATGGGTGATATGCAGCCGGGTCCACTTCTTGATACGGTTATTCGCTCATATGGTATCCATCCGTGGTATATATATAATGTAAAGGAGCAGATGGACCTACTTAGGGTATTGGTGTCTGGTTCGGGAGTCGTGGCGATCGGAGAGGCTGGACTTGATACACTGGCCGAATCTCCAATGGATTTGCAAAAAGAGGTGTTTCTGGCACAAGCCAATTTAGCGGAGGAAACACATAAGCCATTAATCATCCATTGCGTAAAAGCGTGGGCGGATCTCATTGCCTGTAAAAAGGCCGTGAAACCGGAGATGCCTTGGATTATCCATGGCTTTCGAGGTAATGGTGAACTTGCCTCCCAATTGGTTTGCTTGGGGTTTTATCTCTCCTTTGGAGATCGTTTTAATCCATCGGCTTTGCGTGCCACATGGCCTGATTTCCTTTTCTTGGAGACCGATGATAAATCGATTGATATCCGCGGGGTCTACCAAAATGTAGCGGAAGCGTTGGGTATTCCGGAAGAAAAGCTGCGGATTCAAATCGCTAAAAACGTTTCTATCTTCCACCTAAACGGATAATTATCAATTATCAATTTTCGATTCTCAATTAAAAAGTCGTACCTTTGCCTCGTATGAGATAAAGTGACAAATATATTAATGTAATACGATATAAATTAATACGATGAATTTTGTAGAAGAATTAAGATGGAGGGGCATGATCGCTGATATGATGCCCGGGACGGAAGAGCAATTGCAGAAAGAGTTGACATCGGCCTATGTGGGGATCGACCCAACGGCAGACTCTTTGCATATCGGACACTTAGTAAGTGTGATGATGCTGAAGCATTTCCAACGTGCCGGTCATCGTCCTATCGCTTTAGTGGGTGGCGCTACCGGTATGATCGGTGACCCGTCTATGAAGTCTGCCGAGCGTAATTTGCTGGACGAGGCTACTCTTCGTCACAATCAGGATTGCATCAAGAAACAATTGGCTAAGTTCCTTGATTTTGACTCCGACGCTCCTAATGCCGCTAAGTTGGTGAACAACTATGACTGGATGAAGGGTTATTCTTTCTTGAATTTTATCCGTGATATCGGTAAGCATATTACCGTGAATTACATGATGGCTAAGGATTCTGTGAAGAAGCGTTTGAGCCGCGAATCCAGTGTAGGTATGTCTTTCACCGAGTTTTCTTATCAATTGCTACAAGGCTACGATTATTTGTATTTGTATGAGCATGAGGGTTGCCGCCTACAGATGGGTGGTACTGATCAATGGGGTAATATCACGACTGGTACGGAATTGATCCGCCGTACGTTGGGAGGGGAGGCTTATGCCTTGACTTGCCCGTTAATCACGAAGGCCGACGGTGGTAAGTTCGGAAAGACGGAATCCGGTAATATCTGGTTGGATCGTCGCTATACTTCTCCGTATAAATTCTATCAATTCTGGTTGAACGTAAGCGATGCTGACGCCGCCAAGTATATCAAGATCTTCACGGACTTGAGCCAAGAAGAGATCGCCGCTTTGGAGGCGGAGCAAGAGGCCGCTCCTCATTTGCGTCCGTTGCAGAAACGTTTGGCGAAAGAAGTGACTGTTATGGTTCACTCTTTGGAAGATTATGAGGCCGCTGTCGAGGCTTCCAATATCTTGTTTGGTAACTCCACGCACGAGGCTTTGTTGAAATTGGATGAGGACACATTACTAGCCGTATTCGAGGGTGTTCCTCATTTCGATATCTCCCGTGATGAATTGGCCGCAGGAATCAAGGCTGTTGATTTGTGTACTGAAAAAGCCGCTATCTTCCCTTCAAAAGGTGAGATGCGTAAATTGGTACAAAGTGGTGGCGTAAGTTTTAACAAAGAGAAATTAGCGGAGGTTGATACTGTAATCGACTGTTCTTCACTGCTTGACGATAAGTATTTATTGGTTCAAAGAGGTAAGAAAAATTATTATTTGTTGATCGCAAAGTAAAAAAATAATCAAAAAATTTGCAAGGTAAGATTTTATTCTTACCTTTGCATCGCTTTAGTAAAGCAATCGGATTGTCTCATGGTGTAATGGTAGCACTACAGTTTTTGGTTCTGTCTGTCGAGGTTCGAATCCTCGTGAGACAACTCAACAATCCAGAGAGAGGGATGTCAATTGTGGCATCCCTTTTTTATTTTGTGACATTTTCTCGTATAGATAGCTTATCCGATAAATCCCTAGGGAAAATGGGGTAGTACTTACTTTGGCCATGAAGTATATCTTCTCTGCCACTTGAAGTATATCTCCTGTGGTATTTGCAGTATAATTGCGGGGATAACCTTGCGATGTGTTTTTCATCTACACTTTTATTTATTTTTCATATATTTGTGGAAATTCTGATTTAAATCTATATTGTTATGTCACGTTCATTTCTTTTGTTTGGTTTTATCCTATATAGTGTTTTCTTGAGCAGTCTGGCGAATGCTAGTGATATCGATTTGTCTGCACCCATGGATAAAGGCGGGTGGAAATTGATATGGAGTGAGGAGTTTGACTATACGGGATTTCCTGATTCTACAAAATGGTCTTATGATACGGAAGGTAATGTATATCAATGGGGAAATAACGAGGCTCAATATTATACATCCGGCAGAAAGGAGAACGCTTGGGTCTCGGATGGGGTGTTGAGGATTACGGCCTTGAAAGAACCGATGGAAGGTCGTTCATATACATCGGCTCGTCTGATTACGAAAGGAAAAGGGGATTGGTTGTACGGACGTTTTGAGATTCGGGCGAAACTCCCGACCGGACGAGGGACATGGCCGGCCATCTGGATGCTTCCAACGGATTGGGAATACGGGGATTGGCCAAAAAGCGGGGAAATAGATATTATGGAAAATGTGGGCTATGATCCCGATACGATCGTAGGTTCTTCGCATACGGAAAAATATAATCATGCGATCGGAACTCAAAAAAATGCTAAAATTGCGTGTCCGGATTGTTATAAAGCGTTTCACGTGTACGCCTTGGAATGGGAGGAAGATGAGTACCGGCTTTATGTAGATGATCAATTATACTTTACATTTAAGAACGAGGGGACAGGCTATGAGGTTTGGCCTTACGATAAACGCTTTCATATCTTGCTGAATCTGGCGATCGGTGGGAATTGGGGAGGCCAAAAGGGTATTGATGATTCTCTTTTTCCACATGTGTTCGAGATTGATTATGTGAGAGTTTATAAGAAGTAGGGTGTAACGTGATGTTTTTTTATTTACTTTTGTGGTACATAACATTCTGTACTATATAGTGAAGGAGATACTTAAGAGGACGTTGGTTCGTATGTTGATTTGTTGCGTTATTGCCTTGTTATTTTGTATAACGGGGAATGCGAAGGTACCCTATATTCCTAAAATCATCAATTATTCCGTAAGCGATTACAAAGCGGGAAACCAGAATTGGGCCGTCTCCCAAGGTCCGGGAGGAAAGATGTATATTGGGAATAACCGGGGGCTTTTGGTTTTTGACGGTATTCATTGGGATCTTGTGAAATTACCGAATAATCTAGGTGTCCGTGCTTTGTATATATCGAAGGACGGACGTATTTATGTCGGCTCTTTCGAGGAGTTCGGGTATTTTGAGATGGATGATGAGAATGATCTGATTTATCATTCACTCAGTTCGTCTGAGATGAATGTCTATCTGAATAATGATGAGTTCTGGACGATTAATGAATATAAGGGTGAGATTTATTTTCAATCATTCCGGAGCTTTTTTATTTATGACGGGGAAAAAGTAAGAAAAGGTGTATCCGACCTGTCTCCATTGTATATTTTCACATTAGACGATCATCTATACGTTCAGTTCATGGAGGGAGGAAGCTTTTGTCGAATGGATGACGGCCAGTTTACAGAGTTACTATCGAAAAAGGTTTTGGAGGATGATGTGGTTTCGGTCTTGCCATTTGATCATCAGCTATTATTGGTCTCGGCTCGTAGTGGATGTTTTATCTATGATGAGGTGCGTAAAAAATTGTCTGTGTGGAATACACCAGCCAATGAGATATTAAAGGAAGGGATCGCAAACCGGGGAGTCATGATGAAAGATTCTACTTTTATTGTGGGTACGATTTCTAATGGGGTTGTAGCGATTAATAAGCAGGGGGAAACTTTGTGGCATATCAACCGGGAGAATGGCTTGATTAATAATACGGTATTGAGAGTATTTGCTGATAATTCGGATAATTTATGGGTTACATTGGATAATGGTATCGCGCAGATACATGTGAATTCTCCGATCTATTTTTATGAACCGCTTGAGGCCCAGATTGGTATGGTGCATGATATGGTGATAGAGAAGGGTATTGTTTATTTAGCTACGAACCAAGGTCTTTATGCGTTATCTGAGAATGATAGTTATCCAACCTTGATTCCCGGTACTCAAGAACAGACATGGTATATCTCCGATGTCGGAAATCAACTGATTGCCGGACATAATACAGGTACCTTACAGCTAGAGGGCCGAAAAGCTACTCAGATACCGGGGCCCAATGGAGGGGGTACCGCATTACGTAAGACAATTATCCATGGAAAGGAAGTTTTACTCCAGATGTCTTACCGTCCACTCAGTGTTTTCACCCGGGATATGGTTACTAATCGTTGGAAATTTAGCCATAATGTAGAAGGATTCTCTAATTTGATCAAATCGTTTGAGGTTGACCCTACCGGCAATATATGGGCTAGCCATATGTATAAAGGTATCTATCGTCTTCGCTTGAATGAGGATTTGAGGAGCGTGAAAGAGATGGAGTATATCGGAAAACTGGAGGAAGGTAATGAGAGTGGTACGATTAATGTAATGAAATTACGCGGACGTATTGTTTTCTCGGATGGGAGTAAGTTTTATACTTATGAGGATTTGACTGGAAAGATCGTTCCTTATGATTTGTTGAATGAGGATTTTCCCGAGTTAAGCGATACCTATCGGGTTGTTTCCTTGAATAATGATTTATATTGGTTTATCCGGAATTCGGAATATGTATTGTTAGGATATGAGTCCGGGCGATTCCAGTTAAAACAGCGTATTCCTTTTACTTTGTTTGATAATCCGACCATAGAGGATAGGGGAAATATTTATGTGGCTTCCGACGGGACGTCTTATTTTTGTCTAAACGGGGGGATCGCTCGTTATGACAGATACCGGAATTATGTGGATACGACTCGAGTTCCATTAAGTTTGTCGCAGGTAAGGGCCTATAATCGGCATGAAAATGAGTTCGCTCCGCTCCCTTGCAAGGGAGCGGACGCACCGGAAGCCGGTGCGTCCGTATTGAGTTATAGCTATAATACGATTCTTTTTAAGTTTTCGTATCCGGATTTTACGGGGCGCCGTTTCCTGATCTATTATAAACTGGACGGGTTTGATAATGAATGGATAGAAGGCACCAGTAATTTTCAACGGACTTATTCTAATTTACCGTATGGTAATTTTGTGTTACATGCGGTTGTGAAAGACGATCGAGGAAAAGAGCTATCTTCTCTGTCTTATCCATTCAAGATCGAACGTCCATTTTATAGCTCTTGGTGGGCGCTGATCATCTATTTTGCTTTGTTTTTATGTATACTGGTCGTATTAGTGAGAATGTATACGATGTGGATTGTCATGCGTGAGAAAAAAGTTAACGAGGAGCAAAAGAGATTGCAAGAAGAGCAATTGAGGGCGCAAGAGCAATTAATTGTCAAGCTAGAGAATGAAAAATTAGAAAATGACCTTACTTATAAGAGTAAGGAATTAGCCAGTGCTACTTTGTCTGTTATCTCTCATAATGATTTCCTTGAAGGTCTAAAAAAGGAAATACAAGCTCAACAATTATCGGGAAGTTATACGAAACGATTCTTCGATAAGCTCATCCGCATGATCGAAGAGAATATATCAGGCGAGGATGAATGGGCCATTTTCCAGACTAATTTCGATCGTATCCACGAAAAGTTCTTTACGAATCTAAAAGAGCGGTATCCCGATTTGACTCCGGGCGATTTACGATTATGCGCTTTATTACGTTTGAATATGCCAACTAAGGATATGGCTCGTATGCAAAATCTTTCCGTACGTGGTATCGAGGCGGCGCGCTATCGATTGCGTAAAAAACTAAATCTACCGGAGGGGCAAAGCTTGGTAGATTTCATGATCCAGTTCCACTAAGAAATTTCATAGTTATGAATGAAAAATATCATAACTATGAAATAAGAAAATCATAACTATGAGTTTTCCTTGTCATTTTTGTGTTCCCATATTTAGTGAGATGTGTTTAATAACATATAATGTTCTCCTTTTGAATTAACAAATGTATTATAACTGAAAATAAGATAATTAATATGTATTGCAGTAGTATAAAAGTAGTAATTTTCTGCTTGCGCAAGGCTTGCAGTAGTGTTGAAGTATACAAAAATTTGCCCTTTTTTAGGTTTGGGTGTTCATTTGCTTCAAATTTAATAATGAGTGTAAAAACAAATGTTCAACTTTAAAACTAGAATGAATGAAAGCTAAATTAATGCTTTGTTTATGCCTGTTACTTGCCGCGACAACAATGTTTGCGCAGAATCTGACAGTTACTGGTGTGGTAACTGAAAAGGCCACAGGATACCCGGCTATCGGGGTGAGTGTTTTGGTTAAGGGTACGACTAACGGTACCATAACCTCTATGGATGGAGACTATACTTTGAGTAATGTTCCCAAGAATGCGACTTTAGTATTTAGTTATGTAGGTATGACTACACAAGAAGTTCCGGTTAACGGACAGACTGTAGTAAATGTTCTTATGAGTGAGGATACGCAAAACTTGGAAGAGGTTGTCGTTATCGGTTATGGTACGAGTAAGGCTAAGGATTTGACAGCTCCAATTGCCGTGATCAAGGCTGATGAGATTACGAAACATGCGACATCATCTCCGATGAGTGCTTTGCAAGGAAAAGTGCCGGGTGTGCAGATTACGAATAGTGGCCAGCCAGGTTCCGGTCCTTCCGTACGTATTCGTGGTATCGGTTCTATGAATACGGATAGCCAACCTTTGTATGTTGTAGATGGAATGTTCTTTGATAATATTGATTTCTTGAATAATAGTGATATTCAAGATTTGTCTATTTTGAAAGATGCTTCTGCCGCTTCTATTTATGGTGTACGTGCGGCGAATGGCGTAGTCTTGGTTACGACAAAGAAAGGTGCGTTGAATCGTCCTGCTACGGTTACTTATGATGGTTATGTTGGCTTTCAAAAGGCTACGAATGTATTGAAAATGGCTAATAGTGAGCAATATGCGACTATGATCAGTGAGATGGGTAATGAAACCTTACAGGCTGTTGTAAATAACGCTAAAAATGTTTGGGGAACACTTCCGAATACAAACTGGTATGATGAGATCTTACATACAGCTTTAACTCACAACCATTCTTTAGACATTTCTGGAGGTACTGAAAAAGCTACTTATTCTGTGGGTACCTCTTATTTGTATCAAGATGGTATCTTGGATTCTAAAAATGATTACTCTCGTTTCAATTTGCGTACGAAAGCGGATTATAAGGCTTTTGATTGGTTGAAAGTAGGAGCTAACGTTGTTTTGAGCAACTCTACGCAAAACTTGCCAAACGGCGAGGTTTGGTTAGCAGCTTTCCGTACACCGGGTATTATTCCTGTATATGATGAAAATAGCTCCTTGAATCCGTATCCTACGAAATATGGTTCTCCTGCCCAAATCGGTTTGAGTGAGTATTACTACAATCCGGTTGCTCAAGCGGAGTATTATGATTCTAAAAATTCAATGTTGCGCGTAATGCCTTCTTTCTATGCGCAATTCGACTTCTTGCCGGAGAATAAGTTATTCTTTAAAACGGCTTATAGCCAAGATATCAATGTTATTCAGACAAGAGCTTATACTCCAGAATTTTTGGTTGGTGGAACTCAGTTGAATTCGACTCCCCTTTTGAATAAGAAGAATGATATTTATCACAGTTGGATTTTAGATAATACATTGACCTATACAGATACGTTCGGTGATCATGGTTTAACCGCGATGTTGGGTCAATCCGTACGTGAAGAGAACTGGCGTAACCTATGGGGAGAAGCTACAGGTGTTCCGGGCGGACACGAGGAATATTACTATTTGAATCAAGGTAATGCGGATGGACGTAAAACTGGCGATGACGGTACGACTTATCGTGGTGTTTCTTGGTTCGGTCGTGTATCTTATGATTATAAAGGCAAATATTTATTGTCTGCTACAATGCGTGCTGATGGTTCTTCCAAATACCAAGAGAAATGGGGTTATTTCCCTTCTGTAGGTGCTGCTTGGAATATTTCAGAAGAAGGATTCATGAAAGATCAGAAATGGGTTGATTATCTGAAATTACGTGCGAGCTGGGGTAAGTTAGGTAACGATAAGGTTGCGGCTAGTGATGGTTTCGCTTCCATTACGCAAGATATGGGTACCTCTGGTATATTTGGAGGAAGCGCTGTTCCTGGTTATACGAACTTGGTTTATTTTAGTTGGTTAGGTTGGGAAGTCGTGAATGAGACGAACGTCGGTTTAGATTTTCGTACGTTGAATAGCCGTTTGACAATAGAGGCAGACTGGTATTATCGTTTGACTCAAAATGCCGTGATCGACGCTCCTCTGCCAATGGGTGCCGGTAACTTATTAGGTAACAGAGGTGAGATTTTGAATACAGGTGTTGAGTTGTCTTTTAACTGGGCTGATAAGATCGGTAAAGATTTCTCTTACTACATTGGAGCAAACTTGACAACCTTGCACAATGAGGTAAAAGATTTGAATGGTTTATCTTATTTATATGGTGGTTCTGCGGAGTTCCGTACGATTTCTCAAGTTGGTGGTGAGTTGAATGCTTACTATGGATATGATATTGAGGGTGTTTATCAGAATGCCGCAGAGGTCGCTGCTGATCCGATTGCTGTAGCAAATGGTTTGGAGCCCGGAGATTTCAAGTATGTTGACCAAAATAAGGATGGTAAGATTGATAATAAAGACCGTGTAACATTGGGTTCTTATATCCCGAACTTCAATTACGGTATCAACTTAGGATTCTCTTACAAGAATTTCGATTTCTCTATGGTTATGCAAGGTGTAGCTGGAAACCAGATCGTAAACCGTAAACGTGGTGACCGCCGTTGGCACTCTGAATTGAACTATGACTTAGATCAGTTCGAGAATCGTTGGACAGGTGAGGGTTCTACTAACGAATATATGTCTGCGAAAGGTTCTGTAAAACCTTGGAATATCTCTAACTTTAACTCATTCTATGTAGAAGATGGTTCTTATTTCCGTATTCAGAATGTACAAGTTGCTTATACATTCCCGAAGAAAGACTTTGGAAAATTCAAGATGCCGAGCATTCGTTTGAGCTTGACTGCTGATCGTCCTTTAACTGTTTTCAAGGCAAACAGCTTCAGCCCAGAGTTGGGTAGTAAGAACGAGAAAGGTGAGATAGCATCTTCTTCTTATGGATTTGATGAGCGTGTATATCCTTTAGCATCTTCTTATACGTTAGGTCTTCGTATTATTTATTAATCTTTAAATGCTAATCAGAAGTATATGAAAAATATATTAAAAAAACAGATTTTATGGGCTATCCCTTTAGCCTTTTCATTGCTGACATCCAGTTGTAGTGATTACTTGGATAAGCTTCCAGAGAATACTGTAGAGGTAGAGGGTATTGATTATACGAATAAATCGAATATGTATATGCCTGTTTCCGGTGTATATGCGACCGCTCGTGGTTATCTGGGGTCTTGGTCCTCGTATGGATGTATCATAGTTCGCGGTGACGATGTGAATAAAGGAGGATCTCCTACGGACCAGATTGAGTATGAGTATGCTAGTAAATTCCAGTATGATCGTTTGACTACTTTCTGGGCATTAAGTGGCCTTTGGGGAAACTGCTATTATGTTGTCTCTACTTCTAATTCAGCATTGGAGTCTTTAGAGAATTATGCTAAACATTTGACGAGTGAGTCAGACAAGCAATTAAACGCTCAATATGCTGCTGAAGTTCGCTTTTTCCGAGCATATGCTTATTTCCAGTTGGTAAATTTGTTTGGCGATGTGCCTCTTTTGTTAGACAATCAAGAACTGAATGTATTCAAGAATACGAAAGAGGATGTAAAGAAGTACATTTATGACGAGTTGGATTATTGTAT
>ERZ894214.111-NODE-111-length-77594-cov-38.3865_pt1 | contig 77594 bp, 70 predicted proteins | sample MGYA00380290_ERZ894214 | MGnify/ENA primary metagenome ERZ894214 (study PRJEB32331, sample SAMN06328421) | human gut metagenome | biome: human gut microbiome; feature: stool | host: Homo sapiens | collected 2014-09-19 ... | reverse complement strand
TGCAATCCACCGATTTTATTAGCCATAAGTGTTACAAAAATGCTTGACCACAACACTGTAAAAGCGGTAGCAATACCGAAGAAAAATGGAGGGACCAGAATCCTGGGAATACCAACCGTGGAGGACAGAATCGCCCAGATGGTAGCAAAGCTGTATTTTGAGCCAAATGTGGAGCCAATCTTTTATGAAGATTCTTACGGATACCGTCCGAACAAGTCAGCCATACAGGCACTGGAAGTCACAAGGACGAGGTGTTGGAGAAAAGACTGGGTATTAGAGTTTGATATCCGGGGGCTGTTTGATAACATCAGACATGACTATCTTATGAAAATGGTAAAGAGGCATACACAGGAGAAATGGATACCTCTATATATCGAAAGATGGCTGAGGGCACCATTCCAAATGGAAGATGGTACCATTGTAGAAAGGAGATCCGGTACACCGCAGGGCGGTGTGATTAGTCCGGTACTTGCAAATTTGTTCTTACACTATGTGTTTGATGATTTCATGGAAAAGGAATTTCCAACGATACCGTGGGCGAGATATGCCGATGATGGAATCGCACACTGCGTGTCACTGAAACAGGCAAAATATCTCAAGCGGAGACTGGAGCAAAGATTCCGTGACTATGGACTGGAGCTGAATCTGGAAAAGACAAGGATTGTATACTGCAAAGATGATGACCGCAGAGGAAGTCACGAGAATACAACATTTGATTTTCTGGGATATACGTTCCGCCCCAGACACGCAAAGAACAGATACGGGAAGTTCTTCACGAACTTTCTGCCGGCGATCAGTGAAAAGGCAAAGAAAACCATCCGGAAAGAAGTAAGGGGATGGAAACTACAGCTGAAGCCAGACAAAGACCTCTATGACATAGCAAATATGTTCAACCGGAAGATACAGGGATGGATAAACTATTATACGCATTTTTACAAATCAGAGATATATGATGTGCTAAGGTACATCAATGGGTGTCTGGTAAAGTGGGCGCGTAGAAAGTATAAGAATCGTGGAGCAAGGAGAAGAGCAGAACATTGGCTTGGAGAGGTAGCAAAGCGTGACAGAAACTTGTTTGCACACTGGAAATTTGGGATACTGCCATCGGCTGGATGATGGGAGCTGTATGAGCTGAGAGGTTCACGTACAGTTCTGAGAGGGACTCAGGGGGAAGTTCCCTGGGTCTACTTACTTTAAAATTATGTGCAGAAGTTATACGGATGCACAAAGATATTATCATGCGACAATAGACTTTTTAAAGTCAAGATTAAAACTCGACATTAGTCCGGAGAAGTCCAAAGTTGTTAATCTCCGAAAGAACTCTTCTGATTTTCTGGGATTCAAAATTAAAGTCCTGCCAAAAGGCAAGACCAGATATGGATACATTGCTAAAACTGATATGAGCGATAAAGCCATCAAAAAGGTTACTGCTGAATTAAAGGCAAAAGTGATTAATATAAGGAAACACACAACTGTTGGTAGAATCAATGCCTATAACATGGCAGTGATAGGGATACAGAATTATTACTGTATTGCTACCAACATATATAACAATCTAACGGATGTTAATTACGCTCTCTTACCAACCTTTAGAACCAGATTATCATGTATTGGAAGTACAATTCCGTTTGCGGAAACGCCCTATGAATTTCAACAGAAAACTGTAGGAATCAAGAAAGAAACCAAAATTATAACAGTAGGCAAAATGCCACTACTGCCACTTGCAGGAGTTCATCACAAACATCCTATAAATTTCTCACAAGATATTACCAGCTATACAGCAAAAGGAAGAGAAAAGATTCATAAATCTGTCCAATGTGTAGAAACACAGGAATTACGAAATGTGATGAAGTATAGGAATCCTAATGAAAGCATTGAATTTAATGATAATAGTATTTCTGCATACCTCGTGCAACAGGGGAACTGCTATGTCATGGGAAATAGGCTGAATGTACATCAAATGAAATGTATAAGGAAAATTCCAGTAGGTGAAGGTGGTACAGATAAGCATACTAATATCGCATTTATTTTAGAGGAAATATGGCAAGCTGTTATGACAGAGGATATTTCAGAAACTATCAAAATAATGAAGAAATTCAATATGGACGACAAGCAAAGACGGAGATTCAACCGATTGCGTGAAAATTATGGATTACTACCAATTAAGAAAAGATAACTTATAAATTTACTTGAGTATGATGGCACGCCGTATGATGCGAAAGCATCATGTACGGTGTAGAGCGGGGGAAAAGGTGGAGATTACTTCAAAGCCTTACCTATCGCTATCTATTTTAGTAGAATTGGTCCTATGTCAAGAAAAAGTACAAATTAAATGTAACCAATTTTCTCTGTTCTGAGCGAAGTTTAACTTGCTATTTTTATTGCATTCTCCTCGATGTTTTCAAGATATTGTTCCTCATATTCATTTGGAGACAAATATCCACAATGACTGTGAATGCGCACGGTATTGTAAAATGTTTCGATGTATTCAAAAATCAATTTATGTGCATGTGCATAATTAAAGATTTTAAACCGGTTGATCCATTCTCTCTTCAAAAGTGCATGGAAAGATTCTATACAGGCGTTATCCCATGGATATGCTTTCTTTGAATAACTGTGAATCATACCTTTGGTTGCTTTTTGAAATGCTTCCGATACGTACTGGCATCCTCTGTCGCAGTGGAAGATCAACGGTTTTTCAACATTTCTGACACGTTTTGCTTTTTCAACACATTCCACTACGTGGGAGGCCTCCAGCGTCTCACTCAACACCCAGGAAATGATTTTTCTTGAATACAGATCCATCACACTGGTAAGATACACAAATCCTTCAAATGTCCAAATATAAGTAATATCTGAACACCAGACAGCATCTGGATGAGCAGGATTGAATTCCTCGTTGAGGATATTTTTGAGTTTCTGGCTGAAATCAGAATCTATGGTTGTCTGGATATATGGTTTCACCCAATGGGCTTTGATTCCCATTTGACGCATATAATTTCCAACTGTTTTTTCGGAAACATACTCCCCGGATTTTCGCAATTCTGCAGTAATTTTAGGAGCACCGTAGTTTTGATGGGATTCCTCGTAGATCTTTTGAATTTTTTCTTTTAAAACTGCACGGCGAACAGACGTGTCCGAAGGAACCCGTTTCTTCCATGCATTGTAACCCGAACGTGAAACGCCTAATTTTTTCAGTATTCCGCTGACAGAAACCTGACGTTTCACGGGCAGGGATTTGATTTCTTTCACGTACTCAGAAGTAGCCGTGTAAAGAGCTTTTGTCAGTTTCCCAGAATACCGATTGCTTTTTTTAACACTTCAAGAGCATCCTTCGTATCTCGTAATTCACGCTGCAATCTGGCAATCTCTTTTGCTTCCTCACTTGCATAATTTCCAGAACCACGGGTAGGAACCTCTCCTTTATGTTCCTTTGCTGCTTTCATCCAGTTTTTCAGTGCAGATTCGCTGACTCCAAGATTCTCCGCAGCTTTGCGAAGTGGCAGCTCCGGATGATCCAAGCGATACTGTACTGCATCCTCTTTAAACTGTTGGGAATATTTTGTACCTTTTGCCATAACCATTCTCCTCCTTGATCTATGACTATCATATACTATTTATCGAAAATGGTCATGTTTATTTTGTACTATTTATATTCTAACATCAAATGCGGAAAGATGCTGCAAAAAGGGACACCAAAAATAAAAGACGGAAAGCCGGTACTGGATAAGAATGGGAAGGTAATCTATGAACCTTATAAGATTAAGGTTTTAAATACAATCAACTTCAAAAAGAGTATGCACTATAACCCGTTTCGTTACATACGCAGTGAAAAAGATATTTTGAAACTGGTCAATACGATCATTGCCAATACAAAAGGTGATGGGGAAAAATCAGGAGAAGATTTCTGGATTAAAGCGGAACGATTGCTGTATTGTGCTTTAATTGGGTATATCTATTACGAAGCACCGGAAGAAGAACAGAACTTTTCCACACTTTTGGAATTTATCAATGCTTCTGAGGCAAGGGAAGATGATGAAGAATTTAAAAATGCAGTTGATGAACTGTTTGAGGAACTGGAAAAGGAAAAACCGGAACATTTTGCAGTCAGACAATACAAGAAATATAAACTGGCTGCCGGAAAGACTGCGAAATCTATTTTGATTTCCTGTGGGGCAAGGCTGGCACCGTTTGATATTGCAGAATTGCGGGAGCTGACTTCTTATGATGAGCTGGAATTGGATATGCTGGGAGATCAGAGAACTGCAATGTTTGTTATTATTTCTGATACGGACGATACGTTTAATTTCCTTGTAGCAATCATGTATACGCAGCTTTTTAATTTGTTGTGTGACAGAGCAGATGATGTGCATGGAGGGCGTTTACCTTACCATGTGAGATTGTTATTAGATGAGTTTGCCAATATCGGGCAAATTCCGAAATTTGATAAGTTGATTGCGACCATACGAAGTAGGGAAATTTCTGCTTCGATTATCTTGCAATCCCAGAGCCAGTTAAAAACGATTTATAAAGATGCCGCAGAAACCATTTTGGGGAATTGCGATACGATGCTGTTTTTGGGCGGAAAGGAAGGAAGCACATTAAAGGAAATATCAGAAACATTAGGAAAGGAAACCATAGACCTTTACAACACTTCGGATACCCGTGGGCAGAGTCGATCTTATGGGCTGAATTATCAGAAAACCGGAAAAGAGTTGATGAGTCGGGACGAATTGGCTGTCATGGACGGAGATAAATGTATTCTTCAGCTTCGAGGAGTGCGTCCTTTTTACAGTAATAAGTTTGATATTACGAAGCATAGCAGATACCGGGAATTATCAGATTATGATAAAAAGAATACTTTTGATGTGGAAGCCTATTTAAAACATCAATTTGAAATCCGAAAAAAAGAGGAGTTTGAATTGTTTGAAGTAGAGGGAAAACAGATGGATACAGAAATTTCGGAGCAGGTATAAGTACATTGCTCTTTTTTATTGGATAAAACTTTGCGACATGATGGCGTAAAGTAGGAAGGAGCGCTTATTGCAAATTTTTTAAATAGGTGGAGACTGTTCAAAAAGAGGAAACACAGCCACCACGATATAAGGGCAGAACCGTGAGAGGATATGCCCGCAGCACAATCAAAATTTGAGAAAGGATAAAACGGATAAAAGGGAAAGGGCAGACTGTTGATGAAAATTCAGCAGTTTTTTATTTGTGCAAAAACAACTTTTATCTGTTTCAAGTGAAGTATGGATTTTTTTAGCTCAGCGGTAGATATTTTACAGACGCTTGTGGTGGCAATCGGAGCAGGTCTGGCGGTATGGGGTGTAATCAATCTTTTAGAGGGATATGGAAATGATAATCCGGGTGCAAAATCACAGGGCATTAAACACTTAATGTCTTCTATGTGAAAAGATTTTAAAGGAAAAACGCACATCCTACGCAGATAACATGACAATTTCATGCAAAGCGAAAGGAGACACCATGAAAATCGAATACACAAAAGTGGGAGACTGTTATTTACCGAATCTTTACTATCCGGAGGAAACCAGACCGATTGGCTTATGGGGAATGCTTCGGAAGGAATATCTGAAAGAACATAAATCTGGAACTTATATATATCTTCTTCTGACCGCCAGACTGGACAGCTATCTGGCAGATCTGAATGAACAGGCACAGGAACGCTTTGAGCTGATTGAAGCTCAGATGCGAAGTGGGGAGGGAGTTACGGAGGAACTGAAGAGACAGAATCCTATGGAATGGGTACGCCACTGCAACAATATCCGCAACCGGGCTACTGAGATCATCAAGCAGGAACTGATTTATGTATAAGGGGGATTCCAGATATGAGAAGAGAACTGATTGAAAGCTATTATGAAGAATACCAGCGGGAACTGGAAAGATTTCCTGAATCTGATCCGGAGATGTTTTCTCTGGAAGCAGAAATCCATCATTACATAGAGATACTGGAACCAGTCCTCAGAGGTGACGGACAGGAGATGTGGCAGGCATTGGACAGAATTATTTCAGCGAAAAATGCCATGGAAGGGATTGTGGCAAAAGAAATGTATATTCGAGGATTTTTGGATTATGAAAGGCTGGTGTGTGAGAAAGACAACCATATCTGAAAAATGAAAATGTGACAGCATAAACAAATAAGACCTTCTGTGAAACAATCAGCCACAGGAGGTCTTTGCTGTCCCACCTGCATGATTTATCCTCTCCTTTTCAGGTTCGTATAAGCCAGAAATTCGTAATTTTTGACAGTGGCACAGATGTAATCAATGATGGTGACTCATGATTTGTCATATGTTCCGAAATTGCGGATCAGCCATCCACCGCTACCAACCACATACAGGCGCAACAAGTCAGGAGTTGAGTATAGAAAAAGCGGTCAATCTTATAAGACTAGGGCTCTCTTATTACTCGACTGGGAGGACGGTAAATAAAATAGTTAGCTCCAACCCGATTACTTTCAAATTTCTAGATAAAACCCAATGATTTTATGAAAAAATACGAAACCATCCTCTAAGTAGAGGTGTTTTTTTAATCTACCTAAAGGACGATAACGATCAATTAAATCATCATTGATATAAATCAAAGCGATATAAAAAATAATAATTAAGAAATTTTGCTAAGAGCAGCTTCGTCTGCAACTATTGTCACGTCGTTATGTAGCTGGAGAATTGAAGCTGGAACAGATGGTGTAATTGGACCAAAGAATGCTTTTTCTACCGCATCAGCTTTATCTTCACCACTTACGACAACAAGTATTTTCTTTGCCTGCATAATATTTTTAATCCCCATAGTATAAGCCTGACGAGGAACATCTTTTTCAGAAGCAAAGAAACGTTTATTGGCCTCTATTGTGCTTTCAGTCAGATTTACACAATGAGTTTCCTTTTCAAAAGCTGCACCAGGTTCATTAAAGCCAATATGACCATTCCTTCCGAGTCCAAGTAACTGAAGATCAATGCCACCCTGAGCATGAATGATTTCATTATATGTAGAACATGCTTTTTCAGAATCAGTTTCCAATCCATTAGGTACAAAGGTGTGTGATTTATCAATATTTACATGATTAAACAGATTAGCATTCATAAAATAGCGATAACTCTGATCATTTTCTGGACTTAAACCCTTATACTCATCAAGGTTAATACTTGTAACCTGGCTAAAATCTAAATCTCCTTTATTATACCATTCTATTAGCTGTTTGTATGTTCCGACTGGGGAAGAACCAGTAGCTAAGCCAAGTACACAATTTGGTTTCATTATAATCTGTGCGGAAATAATGTTTGCAGCTTTTCTGCTCATATCTTGATAATCTTTTGCTTTATAAATAATCATAATGTTTCATCCCTTCTTTTTTTATTTCCTAATTTGGTTCTACGTTAAGTATACAAGTTTTGATAAGTATTTCAATAGTTTAGAACGAAAGTGAAACAAGTTTCGCAACTTGAAATAGAGAACGGGAAATTGTGCATAATCAACAAAAAACGAAGTTGATAATATAATAAAAAAGCTACTAGAGTCGAAAAAGATGAAACAAGTACCAGAAAATGCATAATGCATTGAAAATTGTTTTAAAAGATTCTACAATAGCACCAGAACGAAGGAGGTCGAGGAAATGAACCAAAAAGTGGAGAATCTGAAAGGGAAGTTAATTGTATCTTGTCAGGCATTGCCAGAAGAACCATTACACTCTTCTTTTATTATGGGAAGAATGGCATTGGCAGCAAAGGTAGGTGGAGCAAGCGGAATTCGTGCAAATACGAAAGAGGATATCAAAGAGATACAGTCTCAGGTAGATCTTCCGATTATAGGAATCGTAAAAAGAGATTATGCAGACAGTGATATCTACATTACTCCAACAATGAAGGAAATTGATGAATTGATGGAAGTAAAACCAGAGATTATAGCAATGGATGCGACGATTTCAAAAAGACCTGGAAATAAAACATTGGATGAATTTTTCCATGAGGTAAAAGAAAAATACCCAGATCAGTTGTGGATGGCGGATTGTTCTACGGTAGAAGAAGCACTTCATGCAGATGAACTGGGATTTGATTTTATTGGAACAACAATGGTTGGTTACACAAAACAAAGCCAGGGATCTAAGATTGATGCTAATGATTTTGAAATTTTGAGAAAAATAGTAACTAAAGCAAAACATAAAGTAATTGCTGAAGGAAATATTAACACACCAGAAAAGGCTAGACATGTGATTGAACTGGGAGCTTATAGTGTTGTTGTTGGATCAATTATTACGAGACCACAGTTGATTACAAAATCATTTGTAGAAGAAATGGAACGATAAAAGGTAGCAATACAAACGGTATTTATTATAAAAGTTATAAAAGGAGTAAAAATTATGAGAAATCTTGAAAAGTACAAAGGCGTTATCCCGGCATTTTATGCATGTTATGACAAAGCTGGAAACATTAGTCCAGAAGGTGTTCAGGCATTAACAAAGTATTTCATAGAAAAAGGTGTAAAAGGTGTTTATGTCAATGGATCATCAGGAGAATGTATTTATCAGAGCGTAGAGGATCGGAAAATTGTGCTGGAAAATGTAATGAAAGCAGCTGAGGGAAAACTGACAGTTATTGCCCATGTTGCTTGCAATAACACAAAGGATAGTCAGGAACTTGCAAAACATGCAGAAAGCCTTGGCGTTGATGCAATTGCGGCAATTCCTCCAATTTATTTCCATTTACCAGAGTATGCGATTGCACGGTACTGGAATGATATTAGCGCAGCTGCGCCGAATACAGATTTTGTGATTTATAATATTCCACAGCTTGCAGGTGTTGCATTAACACAGAGTTTGTTTGCAGAGATGAGAAAGAATCCGAATGTGATTGGTGTTAAGAACTCATCTATGCCAGTACAGGACATTCAGATGTTTAAACAGGCAGCCGGTCCGGATTATATTATCTTTAATGGTCCAGATGAGCAGTTCATGAGTGGACGTGTGATTGGTGCTGAAGGAGCCATCGGAGGAACTTATGGAGCTATGCCAGAACTGTATCTGAAGCTGGATGAATACGTAAGAGCAGGTAAGATGGAAGAAGCTAGAGAAATTCAGTATGCATGCGATGAAATTATTTACAAGATGTGTTCAGCACATGGAAATATGTATGCAGTAATTAAAGAAATCCTTAAAATTAATGAAGGCCTTGAACTTGGTGGAGTAAGAGAACCACTTCCGTCACTGATTGATGCTGATATGGATATTGTAAAAGAAGCTGCACAGATGATTTGTGATGCTAAGAAAAAATATTTATAAGTAGAACAAAAGAGGAAGTCTTTAAAAAGATACCCAGCATAATAAATTAGAGGTACTGGGTATCTTGTTTTTAAAGCATATGAGAGTGATTAGGAGGAAAATGAAATGCAAGGATTTACCACGATAGATTTAATTATTTTAGTAGTATATCTGGCAGCTGTATTGTTTGCGGGTCTTCATTTTGCCAAAAAGGAAATGAAGGGGAAAGAGTATTTTAAAGGAGACGGAACTGTGCCGTGGTGGGTTACATCCGTATCAATTTTTGCAACTTTGTTAAGCCCAATTTCGTTCTTGTCTTTAGCAGGAAATTCATATGCCGGAACATGGATTATGTGGTTTGCACAGTTGGGAATGCTGCTCGCAATTCCGATTACAATAAAATTCTTTTTACCAATTTACAGTAAATTGGATATTGATACAGCATATCATTATTTGGAACTTAGATTTGGAAGCAAAGGATTACGTGTACTTGGAGCTGTAATGTTTATTGTTTACCAGATCGGTCGTATGTCAATTATTATGTATTTACCATGTATGGTATTGGGAAGCTTAACAGGAATCAGTGTTAATCTTTTGATTATTATCATGGGTGTGATTGCAATTATTTATTCTTACACTGGAGGATTAAAATCAGTACTTTGGACAGATTTTATTCAGGGTTCTGTACTTCTGATCGGTGTTACATTTGCCCTTATTTTCCTTCTTGCACATTTGGATGGAGGAATTGGAGCTATATTCACAGCATTTGCAACAGAGCATAAATTCCTGGCGGTAGATCAGCCGGTATTCAATCCGAATATTCTGAAAGACAGCGTATTTATTATGATTGTTGGAGCCGGATTTAATACAATGGGGTCTTATGTATCCAGTCAGGATATCGTACAGCGTTTTACAACAACAACAGATACAAAGAAGTTAAATAAGATGATGCTTACAAATGGTGCATTATCTATCTTTATTGCAACGGTATTCTATTTAATCGGTACAGGTTTATATGTATTTTACCAGCAGAATGCACTTCCGCCAGCAGCGGAACAGGATCAGATTTTTGCATCTTATATTGCATTTGAACTTCCTGTTGGTGTAACAGGATTGCTTTTGGCAGCAATTTATGCAGCAGCGCAGTCAACGCTTTCCACAGGTCTGAATTCAGTTGCTTCCAGCTGGACACTGGATATTCAGTCTAGTCTTTCCAAGAAAGAACTTGGTTTTGAAAAAGAAACAAAAATTGGACAGAGAGTATCCCTTTTGGTTGGTATTTTCTCTATTGTAGTTGCAATGGTACTTGCAAATGGAGGAGTTAAATCGGCATACGAATGGTTTAATGGATTTATGGGTCTGGTGCTTGGTATCCTGATTGGAACATTTATTTTAGGCGCATTTACAAAAGTTGCTAATACGTTTGGAGCAGTTGCAGCATTTGTCGCATCTTCAGCAGTGATGGTTTATATTAAGTATTTTGTGCCAGCTGATCATGTTACAATCTGGTCTTATTCAATTATTTCGATTGCAGTATCATTAGTAGTTGGTATTCCGGCTAGTATCATTTATAGAAAAGTGAAAGGTGATACTTCTGTACCAGCAGCAAATACAACAATTTACAAAAACTAATGGGGGAGATAAGCAATGATTTTTGGGAATATAAATAGTATCGAAGAATTTCCGTTCCTGGAAGAAGAGATTAAAGAATGCTTTGAATATGCCAAAACACATGACTTGGCATCTTTTGAAAAAGGAAGTCATGAAATTGACGGGGATAGATTATTTGTGAATATTGTGGAATACACAACAACAAATGCTGAAGATCGTTTCTGGGAAGCACATAAAAATTATTTGGATGTACATGTAATGATCCATGGAAATGAACAAATTGATTTAAACTTTATTCAGAATATGGATTTAAAAGAATTTGTCGAAAAAGATGACTTTCTTCCAATGGAAGGGAAAAAGAATTCTTCCGTAGTATTAACAGACGGAGATTTCTTAATTTGTTATCCATCTGATGGACACCGCACTGCGGTTCAGGCGGGTAATGAACCAGAGAAAATTAAAAAAGCAATCTTTAAAGTTAAAATATAAAAAGCGGGATTAAATCCTGTAAAAGGGAAGGACAAACCAAAAGCAGGAGGTTTGTCCTTTTTCGCAGTAATAGACATAGCTTGAGAAGACAGATAGAATTGTATATAATATAAAAAGTAAATGAGGATGACAAGATGAAGAAATATATTAGTATTGATATAGGGGGCACAGCGATTAAGTATGGATTGATCGGTGAAAATGCTGAAATTATATTGAAAGAATCAATAAAAACGGAAGCAGAAAAAGGAGGACCGGAAATACTTAGAAAGGTTATTGGAATCGTAGAAGATTTGCTTGATAGAACACAAGAAACAATTTCTGGAATTTGTATTTCAACTGCAGGTATGGTTGATACAGAAAAAGGATCCATTTTTTATTCCGCACCACTGATACCCAATTATGCAGGAACACAGTTCAAGAAGACTTTGGAAGAAAAGTTTCACATTCCATGTGAAGTAGAAAATGATGTAAACTGTGCAGGACTCGCGGAGTGTCGTTCAGGTGCAGCAAAAGAAAGTAGTATTGCTCTGGTACTTACAATTGGAACTGGAATCGGAGGATGCATTGTATTAGATGGAAAAGTATTTCATGGATTTAGTAATAGTGCATGTGAAGTAGGCTATATGCATATGGAAAACAGCGATTTCCAGACATTGGGAGCTGCCAGCATTCTTACTAAAAAAGTTGCTGAGTGGAAGGGTGAGCCACAGGAAAAATGGGATGGATATCATATTTTTGAAGCAGCTAAAAAAGGAGATAAAATTTGTCTTTTAGCTATTGACGAAATGACAGATATTTTAGGAAAAGGAATCGCAAATATATGTTATGTAATCAATCCGGAAATAGTTGTACTTGGCGGTGGAATCATGGCGCAGGAAGAGTTCTTAAGAGAAAGAATCGAAAATGCTTTAAAGAAATATCTTGTATCCAGCATTGAAGAAAATACAAAAATTGCATTTGCGGAGTATCAGAATGATGCAGGTATGTTGGGAGCATTCTATCATTTCTGTAATTCGCATTAAGAAGGATAGGATAATATTATGGAATACTATGCAAAATCGGTTATACCAATTATTGAATCAAATTATAACAAGCTGACGCCAGCAGAGAAAACAATTGCTGATTTTTTTATTCACAATAAGGAAAAGATGGATTTTTCCAGTCGTCATATAGCTGAATTGTTATATACATCAAAACCAACTCTTTCTAGATTTGCAAAAAAAATAGGCTATCATGGTTATCAGGAATTCATTTATCAATACGAAAACACTTTTGTAGAAAAGAAAGAAAATATAACTGGAAATACCAGAATGGTATTAAGTGCTTATCAGGAAATGCTGAATAAGACATATAATTTGGTAGATGAAACCCAAATTGGAAGAATTGTGGGATATTTGAATAAAGCGGAACGAGTATTAGTATGTGGATGTGGTAGTTCAGGACTTTCTGCAAATGAAATGGAAATCCGATTTATGAGAATTGGTATAGACGTGGACTCATTGACGGATTCAGATATGATGAAAATGTCTTCTGTTTTTCAGGATAGGAGAAGCCTTGTATTTGGATTTAGTATTAGTGGAGAAAGAGAAGAAGTTGCCTATTTGTTACGCGAAGCATATAGAAAAGGCGCAAAGACAGTTCTTTTTACTGCAAATAATGGAGAAAAATTTGCAGATTATTGTTCAGAAGTTGTACTTTTATCTTCATTAAGACATTTGAATCACGGCAATATGATTTCACCACAGTTTCCGATTTTGGTCATGTTGGATATTATTTATGCATACTATGTGGAGCAAAATAAATATATTCGCGAAGGAATGCATGACAGTACACTGCGTGCATTGGAAGAAGGAGAAGGTAGCCACAAAAAGATTTATTGATAAGCTGTCTTCTTCTCTCGATAAGAATTTTGGAGGATAGGAAAATGATTATTGATAATGTTAAAGTATATACGCCTGAAAAAAAGTTTGTGAAAGGCGGTATCATCTTAGATGGAAAAACAATAAAGAAAGTATATACAGAGAAAGAAACTCCAGACTTGCGAGAAAATGAAGTGATAAACGGAAATGGATCGTATGCTATTCCGGGACTGATTGATCTTCATTTTCATGGTTGTAAAGGGGATGATTTTTGTGATGCATCCAAGGAGGCAATTGCAAGAATTGCAGAGTATGAAGCATCGATCGGTGTAACGGCGATTGCACCAGCTACAATGACACTCCCAATTAAAGAATTGGAACATGTATTAAGTGTTGCTGCGGAATATAGACGAGAAACAGAAGATTATAGAAAAGCAGATTTAGTTGGCGTAAATATGGAAGGCCCATTTATTAGCCATGTGAAAAAGGGGGCACAGGATGAACGTAACATTTTACCTTGTAATGTAGAAATCTGCGAGAAATTTTTGAAAGCATCAGATGGATTGGTGAAGTTTATAGGAATTGCACCTGAGGAAAGTGGCAATGCCATTGATTTTATAGAACAGATGAAAAACAAAGTTAATATATCATTAGCACACACCAATGCTGATTATGACACGGCAATGGCGGCATGCAAAGCTGGTGCAAATCATGCAGTCCATTTGTATAATGCTATGCCAGCGTTTTCACATCGAGCACCGGGAACTGTCGGTGCAGTATTTGACAGTAAAGATGTGATGGCTGAAATCATCTGTGACAGTATTCATATCCATCCAGCTACTGTTCGTGCAACCTTCCAGATGATGGGGGCAGACCGTATGATTTTGATCAGTGATAGTATGCGGGCAACAGGAATGCCGGATGGTCAATACACACTTGGCGGATTAGATGTGAAAGTTGTTGGGAAACTGGCAACTTTAGTGTTAGATGGAGCAATTGCAGGATCAGCAACTAATCTTATGGATTGCATGAGAACTGTTGTAAAGAAAATGGATATTCCTCTGGAAACTGCTGTTGCATGTGCAACTATAAACCCGGCAAAAAGTCTTGGAATTTCTGATCAGTATGGTTCAATCGAAGCTGGAAAGAAAGCGCATATTGTGTTGCTTGACTCAGGACTTGAATTACAAGCTGTCATTAAAGATGGAAAAAGGATTTAATTGATTTATAGGACACTCGTTCTATATGACGGAGATTAAATTTTATATTGAAGAGACTGAATATATAGAGATAGGTGTTACATAGGAATGGTCTGTATTTAGAAATGAAAAATAACACAAAAGAGATAAGGGGTATGACGAAAGTCACCACTGCTTACTTCGAACGCAAAAACGCCATTGATTCTTGTAAAGGATAAGTGAAAAAATATAACCTTTATATTGAAACGTTATAATCCAGCAACAATTGGGTATCTGAATATTGATGCTGGATTATATTAGTTAGGTTAGTGAATTTAAAAACTTGAATTTATGATATATACAAATGGTAAAATAAGAAATAATATAAGTGCATAATGCTGTTTTTGAGCGTTCTCTCTGTTTCGCAGAAATAATTTTTTATTTATAATTAATACATACAGAGAGGAGAAACTAGATGATTTCGACAAATGAAGGATATATAAGATTAGAATATTTTTCAGAGGATGTTGCCGCAGACAAAAATAGAAAAGAGTTTGATATAAAAAATCATACATTATGTTATACAAATCAAAGACCGGACTTCCTGTTTATTGGAGACTCCATCACAGAATATTGGGAATTAAATGCTTATTTTAGAAACTCTGATCAATTGATTATAAATAGAGGAATTGCAGGGGATACGACAAAATATTTAAAAAAAAGATTTTATGTTGATGCGGTTCAACTTAAACCTAAATATTGTATTCTGGGAATAGGAATTAATGATTCGATAGAAGTGGAAGGTGATTATTGGAAAAAAATAGAGCCGGTACCTTATAGCGAAAAATTGGGAATAGCGAAAAGTAATATAATTGAAATTATACAACAAGCCAAGAAAGAAAAAATAGTGTTAATTTTAACTTCGCTGTTACCAATTAATATTCCTATATTACAGTACGAAAGAGACAAGAAAATGTATATAAAAGAATTAAATGAATGGCTTATGGAAATGGCAAGGATGAATAATTTAATTTTTGTAAATTATTATGCTACAATGACATTTCCAGGCACAGATAAATTACTTGATGGGATTACATACGATGGATTGCATCCAAATGCTAAGGGATATCAAATTATGGCGACTGTATTAAAAAACACTTTGAAAAAATATGGAATTACGATTTAAAATTTGAAAGGAGAAGAAATATGATATTTGATTCAATAAACAATAAAGAAAATTATAAGGAAGAAAAAGAAATCTATCAAGCATTGATTTTTTTGGAAAAAGTAAAAAAGTGGGATGATGTAGAACCAAATACGATTATACAAAAGGATAGGATTTCGGCGAATCCAGTTTCGTTTTTGTCCAAAGATGAAAGCGAATGTATGTATGAAGCACATCGAAAATATATTGATGTACATTATATTATGGAAGGAATTGAAAAAATTGCGACAGCAGATGTAAAGAATCTTCAAGAAAAAGTTCCGTTTGATAAGGATAAAGATATTGGATTTTATGCAGGCTGCGAATCAGGTAGTTATCTCTTAAAAACAGGAGATTTTATGGTTTGTTTTCCTAGTGACGCACATAAAGTAGGCATGATGAATGCTGTGCCGGGAATGGTAAAAAAAGTTGTAGTCAAAATTAGAGTGGAAGAATAATGGTATGAAGAACAGCTGTAAGTAAGGAAAGGACTTATGGCTGTTTTTGCTTATAGGAGAAATGAGTGAAATGTCAATTATTGATAATATACGATTAACATTTTTATATATTGAATTTTATTCAATGGGAAAAACCTGGGTATATCCAGAATCTTATATTCCATATAATATATTTCGGTATATTGAAAAAGGAAAGGCTGAATTTTGTATTGACGGGGAAGAAATCACTGTAAAAGAAAATCAGATAGTATATATTCCACAAGGATGTAGAATGTCATGCAGAGCATTAAGTGAATCGTTTGAGTTTTATAGTCTTCGTTTTACAACTTCTGTATTTTATGAAGGTGAAGATGTTTTGAAAGAGTATTATGGGATACCAAGAATTATTGAAAAAGAAAATGAAGATTATTATTTTAAAGAAATTTGTAAATGGGTGAAAAAAGATTGCAGAGTAAAAAACTGTTTTGTAAGAGGATATCTGGATCTTTTAATTGGTACTCTGGCAATGCTGTTTATGATTTCCTAAATTGACCAACTATAGATCTGCTTGATTGTCCGCCAATTGATTAGTATACTGTCATTATCAAGAAAAAGGAAAAGGTTCCAAAGCACCCTCCTCACAAGATCGTACTCTGGAACCCTGGTCAATAACCATGTTTATTGTAACAGACTACACCCGTGTTGGACAACATATTTTTACAAGAGAGCAATGAATTTTTTTGTCCAGTGTGTCGTAGGGGAAATTTGATCTTCAGAGACTACTGTAAACGGATCATCCGCTATGAAGATGGATTCCATGAATGGATTTACATACCAAGACATAAATGCAATAATCCGAAATGCAGGAGAATCCACCGAATGTTACCGGATTGTCTAACTCCATATAAACATTATAATGAAGAAACAATCTCTGGGGTTTTGGACGGCATCGTCAATTCAGACGATGAGGATTCTGAAATGTATCCTTCTGAAAAAACGATGCTCCGCTGGCATCACTGGTATATTTTAAATCAATTCAACATGGAAGGTCATATGAAATCGATTGGTTACAGATTGCTGGGTTTTAAAGAGGAACTGTTAAGATCCAGTAGTTCATTGCTCGAACAGATAAAGAGTTCCATGCCAGATACCTGGTTACGAACCATTCTCCGTTATCTATATAATTCGGGGAATTCTTTGCAGCCGTTCTATTCGTGAATTTTACCGACTTTGTTTTCACTGTCCGGGAAAAGAACTGTATGATGGTCTCAGAAAGGAGATGCATACAGTTATGAATCAAAATACAACTCTAATAAGGAAACAGAATCGTGATGAAATTGCTTTACAGAAGTATACGATGATCTTACCACTCTTGGACGAAACCATGGATCCGGCAGCATTAAGAGAATTGAGAGAGAAACTGGCAGAACAAAACGGATTATCTGAACGTACATTACGCAGATACGTCAATGCTTATCAGAAAAACGGATTTGAAGGGTTAAAACCGGCAGAACGTGTCCGTTATAAAAAGGAAATGATGCCAGATAATTATGAGGAAATCTTGCAGGAAGCAATCCAACTCCGGCGAGAAGTTCCACGCAGATCTGTAGAACAGATCATTTTTATTCTTGAATCAGAAGGAAAAGTCGCTCCGGGTCTATTAAAGCGTCCAACCTTACAACGGCATCTATACCAGGTCGGATTTGGATCTGCTCATATGGCTATTTATCAAGATGCAAGGAAAAGCTCATCGAAACGCTTTTGCAAGCCGCATCGAATGATGTTAGTCCAGGGAGATATCAAGTATGGCCCGAAACTTCCCATTGGTAAAAATGGCGCTATGGTACAAACCTATCTTTCTTCTGCGATTGATGATCATTCCAGAATGATCCTGGCTTCACAATTCTATGATAATCAGGAAGAAACAATTGTGGAAGACACTTTTCATAAGGTAATTCTGAAGTTTGGCCGTTTTGATAAATGTTATTTCGATAATGGAACCCAATACGTTGCAAAACAGTTAAAGCTATCCTTAGCAAAGTTATCTATACGGGTTGCTCATGCCCCTGTGGCAAGCGGCCAGTCCAAGGGAAAAATAGAAAAGTTCCATCAGGTGGTAGATGATTTCATTGCAGAGGCAAAAGCAAAAAAAATCCGCACATTGGAGGAACTGAATTATTATTGGAGCATTTATCTGGAAGAATACTATCATAACCGGTCACATGAAGGGATCAGTGAATACTACCGTAGTCTTGGTGTAACAGTTCCTGAAGAAGGAATCTCTCCATTGCAGGAATTTAACCGTGACAGTCGTCCGCTTGTTTTTCTGGACAGCTCTGTTGTTGGAGAAGCATTCCTTTATCACGATTCGCGTAAAGTTGATAAAGGCGGCTGTATTAGTTTCCAAGGACGGCGTTACGAGACAAAGACACAGTTGATCGGACATACGATTGAGATTGCTTACGACCCATCATCTCCTGAGATGATCACTGTAACAGCACAGGGGATGGAGCCTTTTCAGGTAAAGCCGTTGAAGATTGGTGAATACTGCGAACCAAGGGGAATGATTCCAAAAGAAAGTAAGCGCAAAATATTGCTACGTTACTCATGAATTACGCTTGCACCGAAACGATAGATGCAAGCGTTTTACTCTATTTTAGTTTTGACAGTTAGCTTTCACAGTCTCGCTCCATGGGGCGAGCTGTTCCAACTGTTCATTTGACATTTTACCATTTGGTCGTTGTGACAAAAGATAGGTTAGATATTTATATGTGTTCAGATCATTCGTTTTCGCCATCTCAACCATAGTATACACAATGGAACTGGCAGTGGCTCCCTTAGGACTGGCACTGAACAGCCAGTTTTTTCTGCCAACTGTAAATGGCCGGATTGCATTCTCGCTTAGATTATTAGAAAGACTACAGTGACCGTCTTCCAGATAGGTCATCAGGGTGTCTTTCCGATTTTGGGCATAGTTCACCGCTTTCGCCAAACGGGTTCCCTTGTTTGGGCGTTGTTGATCCAGCCAATCCCAGAATGCATCCAGTATCGGCTTTTCCTTTTCAAGACGGAACTGTTTTCTCTGCTCCGCGGTATGATTTTTTGCTTTTGAGTACCGCTCACAATCAAACAGCTTGGAACAGAACTGTACTCCCTGCACTGCCGGAAGGCTGTAATCATACTCTTTCCCTTTTGGTATGGCATCTGTAAAATAACGTCTCACATGTGCCCAGCAAGAGCATCGTTTGATATCTGGCAGATTGTTATAACCTTGGTATCCATCGGTCTCCAGATATCCGCTGAACCCCTTCAGGAAAGATTCCGCATGGAACTTTGCCCTTGTCTCTGTGTAATGATAGAGCAGGATTGGCGGAAGTCCGTCTTCTCCGCTGCGGAAGAGCCACATCCAGGAATCTGTTTCAGGATTACGCTCTGGCTCATTCAGCACCTGAACCCGTGTTTCGTCTGCCATCAGATATTTACGCATCAGTAACTGACGGTGAAAATAATCATAAACATGACAGAGATAATTCTCGGCACAGTAAATAATCCAATTAGCAAGCGTAGCCCGGCTTAATGGGACACCCAGTTGTTTCCAATCTGCCTCCTGCCGCTTTAACGGCAGACCATTCTGGTACTTCTGGTGCATCGCCCATGCAACAACGGATTCAGATGCATAACTTTCTGGGATTACCGGTTCCTGCACAGGAGCTTTAACAAACGTCTGATCATCGGAATGTTCCACTGAAACGGCACACTCCGGGCATTTATACGTTTCACGATAGATATTTACCACTTTCCCTTTGGCAGGGGTAAAGCGGAATTCATGACGGACGAATTCTTTTCCAATACATTCCATCTGCGTTCCGCAGGTTGGGCAGTTTCGTTCCTCCTCCGGAAGAGAAATGATCTCGTCGCAGGAAGGCACATTTTTAAAGAGTTCCGCATGTGTCCGTCTTGCTTTTCTCTTATGTTCCGGAATAGTGATGTCATCAGCGAGTTCCGTTTTCCATGACGGATCTGCTTCCTGCTCGGCTTCATCAAAAAGATTCAGCTGACCTTCGATATCCTTCCGCTTTTCACTGGAAGTGCCAAAAAGCTTCTTCGCGAGATATTCAATCTGCTGACGAAGGGTTTCTTTTTCCAGGCGGTCTGCTTCCAATGTTTTTTGTAAAGACTGAATCAGTTCTGTCTGTGCAGAAATCGTCTTATTTAGTTGGTTGATCATGTCCTTGTACTTCAGGATTTTTGAATCTTTTGAATTACCAGCCATATGTTTTCTGCTCCTTTTTCTCTGCTCTTAGTATACCACAAAAAGCAAAGAAAAAGAAGCAGAAGCCCAGTATTTACAAGAGATTACGGGCATGATCCAGTTCGTAGAACCATCCACATTTTGCTGGCTTGCTGGAAAATTTTCCACCATTATTCCGTAGGTTTGAAGGCTTTCGGTTGTTCAATTTCAAGACCGGACATGAGCCAGTCGAATTGCTGCCAGGTTAGTTGTTTTACTTCTAACTGATTTCTAGGCCAGCGGAATCTGCCCTGAACTTCCATGCGTTTATACAGCAGCACAAATCCATCGGATTCCCAGAGCAAAGCTTTGATCCTGTCACAACGTTTTCCGCAGAAAAGATACAGGGCACTCCGCCTTGGATCCATATGAAGTTGATCCTCTACAATAGCACACAGTCCGTCGATTGATTTCCGCATATCTGTTCTGCCTGTTACGATATAAATCTCATCGGCGGCTGTGATATCGCCTAACATTCCAACTCCTTCATAATATGAAGGGTCTGAGCCAAAAGCTGTGGATCTGTTCCATTTGGGATAGTTAGAAGAAAGCTTCCAACAGACAGCCTCATTGGCTCTGCCACGGAAATGTTGTTTCTTTCCGTAGATGTCGGGATCATATTTAATGGCTGTTCATAGGAACGCGTGTCGGTGTCATGAAAATCCACTCTGACAACTTCCTGACTTTCCGGAGCGCTATAGCTGCGTCCGGTTGATGCCGGAAAATCCATACAACCTTTTTGACGTAATCGTTTTACCCAGTTGTAAAAAGTTCCTGGTTTGATGTCATGTTCCACACACCATTGATGATCTGTCAATCCACTTTGACGGCATTCCATGATGAGACGGTATTGTTCTTCTGCAGGTATTCTTTTGCTTCTCATGAGCAGTCCTCCATAAATCGAATCGAGTAAAATGCTCACATCTATCATTTCTAGCAACAGAAGATGAAGTAAAGTGCTTGCATTCTCTAATGATTATTATGGACTGATTTTTAGGGCAAAGCAATCCGTCGAATTATTTTGCGCTTACGATTGAAGAATTCCGTTTTTTATTAAATTACCGGTTTGATTCAGAAAGCCCTATGGCGTTGGTATTGGTTGGACAGTCAGAACTCTGGGAAGATAAGCTGCGGTTAAAACGTTATGATGCCGTCCGGCAACGGATTGACATCAATTGCGTTCTGCCGCATTTAGACCGGGCAGAAACAGAAAAATATATTCAGTCACATTTGGCTTATGCAGGAATTATTGACCGGGAATTATTCAGCCGACGGGCTATAGATGATATCTTTCGTCTTTCTTGTGGAATTCCACGATTGATTAACCGGATTTGCGAAAAATCCCTGATGTATGGTTGCCAACAAAATCTTCGTATCATTGATGACCAAGATGTTGTTTATGTCAGTGAACACGAAATGTTAAAGGGAGGGGAATCATCATGACTCTGACTTATCAGTATCCTGTGGTATATTTTTATGGTGATGATGAAGAAGACTCGGAGATCATTCAGAAAGAGGGACGGATAGAACCGCTAAAAACAGATAAAGAACCTTATGAAGCAATCGTATCAGCGGAGGGATACAGCTTTCATATCTTGTTTGGTTCTCAAAGCAATGGAATGTTTTTATGCATTCCCGGGTGGCATATGGGCTGTGAATTGGCTCATTTGAATGATATATTTTGGAACAGGGAGTCTATTTCTGGAAGTGATGAATCGTTTAGCTATGAAAATGCAACAGCAATCGCATATGCGTTAAAAGAACTTAACGAATTGGTTGGATAAAGTAGTATCGCCGGAGTGAGCATTCCGGCGATACCAAAGGACTATTATGGACACAAAACTGAGCTGTTTTTGGACAATTTGTGTAATCAAGAATCAGACAATTTAAGAGATCATAAACATTCTGCAATGCCATCATGCTTTTTCTTGTGGTAATACTCATTCAGGTAGATTGCCCACAAACGGTTCAGCTCCTCCAGTGTTTTGATATTTTTCAGCTTTGATTCCCGGATAAAAGCATCTACCACCTGATGGAACTTTTCGATTTTCCCTTTACTTTTGCCGGATCTTGGTTTTGCATACATCACACGGATGCCCAGCCTTGCAAGGGAAGAACGGATCTGTTTTGCGATATACTGTGTTCCATTATCAAAGTAACAGGAATCGAAGATTCCATACCGGGAAATCGCTTGGTGAAACGTATCTTCAATGATTGATTCTCCCTGATTGTCATAAAACCGGGATGATAGGAGATACCTGGAATGGTCATCGATTGCTGAGGACAGGTAAGTCTGTACCTTAGCCCCATTTCTTCCGATCGGAAGCTTGGGTCCATACTTGATGTCCGCCTGAATCAGCATCATACGGTGCGGTTTGCAAAAGCGTTTGGAAGAACTGTTTCTTGCATCCTGATACATTTGCATCTGCTTTTGTCCGTAACCAGCCTTATAGATATGGCGTTCCAAAGTAGAACGCTTTAAAGTACCGGGTACCGCAAGCCCTTCCGTTTCCAGAATGTAGATGATCTGGGCAACCGACCGCTCCGGAACCTCCTTGCGAAGTTGGATTGCCTGTTCCAACAGGAACGAAAAGTTTTCCGGAAGTTTTTGTGACCGGTGTTTCTCACGGTCAGCAGGTTTTAGCCCTGTAAATTGCCTTTCCGAAAAAGCTTTTTCATAGCGGTAAAGGGAACGGACAGATATGTTGTTTTCCTCTGCGATCTTTTTGCGAAGCTGGATACGCTTTGCTTCATCCAGACCAGTCTGGAGAAGCGGTGAAATCAATTGAAAACGCCTGAGGGCTTCTTCCTCTTGCCATTGTTGTCTGTTTATTGTTGTATTCATAAGATAATGACCTCCTTTTGAGACCAATATACCCTTTGGTACTTTGACAGACGATGCAAAGTAGGTGCATAAGCCTTACCAACGAATCGGGACTAAAAATCCTCCGCTGTTGTAAATCTGGCGTAAGATGATTTCCAACCAGTTTTGATATTGATTCCTGAAAAAATCGAGCAGTGAACCAAGGGAAATCCTCTCTTCGTTATAACCCAGCAGGAACTCCCTGATCGTCCTTAAATATCCGTTGATACGTTCAAGATTTTCGCAGAACCATTGCAGCCAGCGGAGCATGGTAGCGCAGGACGGGTAGTCTTCAGAATCTAAGTCTTCCGGCTGTACAACGCCATCCAGCACCCCGGAGATCACTTCTGTTTCGTAATGCTTGTACGGAACAAGACAATCCGGAAGTTCATTATGATAAGAGTGGCAGTTCTTACAATAAAACCGCCGAATGATCAACTGATCTTTTAAACCGCCTTCCTTTCTACGGATGCGTGGGCGTGAATCCCGGTAACGAAGCGTAGCCTGACAGATGGGGCACATATGGGTGGTCACACTGCTCTCAACAAAAAACACCAAAATCCTCCTTGAGGACAAGTGAATAATCTGATATAATAACCATGGTTTAGTGACCAGGGTCTCAGAGTACACAACTTGCTAGGAGGGTGCTCTGAGACCTTTTCCTTTTTGTATGCTGATGACAGTATACAGGTCAATTCAGAGACAGGCAAGTAAATCAGTATTTTGATAATTTATGAGGTCAACAACAGTTAGATAAGCGTAAATAGCGACATTGATCGTTGCAAAAAAATAAGTGCTTACTTTTCCTTTTGCGGACGGATCTCCATTATGTCTGACGAGCACAGTGTTGCCTTATCAATTATTCAGAGAGATTGAAACATATGATTTTGAACAAAATTCCCTGTATCAGGTTTTGGAGGAGCAATATCATATTCAGATTACCACGACTTCTTTGAAATTAAAAGCTGTCTCTGCATACGGAAATATCTCCCGATTTATTGATGTAAAGCGATTACTGCTGTACAAATCGAAAAAGTGGAGTTAAAATTTTGTGAAAGAATTAGAAATAGAAGAATGAGGAAAGAGGATGCTTATATGGCATCTATGCAGAGTTTTGCAATGGGAACAAGCTTTCAACTTCCGGTTGAAATTGTTCTGGAAGGGGACAGGCCAGTGAAGTCGGAGACATTTATGATTTGGATGCGGGCACTGATAGACAATGCCCTATGCCGGAGAAGACAAAAGACCAATTAGTATGTATGTTGATGATGAGCGGTTTTGTGATTTTATTTTGAGGGATAAAAGGGTATAGAGAGAAAAAGAAAACAGAAGAATAAATAAAAAAGGATAGCCGAAGTATTCAGATTTCACTTTTGAAGACATAAAAAGTGAAATCTTTTTTTACTTTTAACCCAAATTTTATATAAATGTGATATTGGATTATACGAGGCAGAGGTAATCTATAAAAGAACATTGCGCAGATTGTTTGTGCGATGGAATAAAAACAAAGATGTGAAGAGGTCTTTTATGAAAAAAACATATGTACTTGATACAAATGTGCTGATTCAGGCACCCTATGCGGTCGAATGTTTTGAGGAAAATACAGTGGTACTTCCGATGACAGTGTTAGAAGAGTTGGATAACATGAAAAAAGAAGAGGGAGAAAAAGGTGCCAATGTACGCAAAGTGATTCGGATTTTGGACGCACACAGAGAAAAAGGAAATTTGCTGGAAGGGGTGCGTATGGAATGGGGAGGGACTCTGCGTGTAGAAAAAAATTACCGGAACGTTGAATTGCCTCCGGATCTTCCGGAACATAAATCGGATAATCGCATTCTGAAAGTTTGTGTAGGGCTGTCAAATGATCTGAAAGAACAGGTGATTCTGGTGACAAAAGATATTCTTTTGCGTATCAAAGCACAGTTGCTTGGAATTCAGGCAGAGGACTTTGGGACAGAGCAGGTTGCGGTACATGAGGAGCAGTATTTGGGGAGGAGAGAGGTGTTTGTACCAGAAGAATTGTTTAAAGAGTTTAAGAAAAAGGGAGTTCCGGTAGAATGTGTATATTGCTGTGATATGAGCGGGAATCACACTTGCCCGGAATTGTTTGAAAACGAATTTATTGTGTTAAAAGCGGATCAGTCTTCGAAAAAGACTCAGTTGGGGCGGGTTGAGAAAGGGATGATCCGAAAGCTTGATTATAGAAAAGCTGCTCCATATGGAGTTAGTCCAAGGAATGTAGGACAGTATTTTTTACAGGAAGCATTGATGTAGTCTGCAGAGAAAGCTCCGCTTGTCATTGTAAAAGGAATGGCAGGGACGAGCAAAACTTTTTATTCACTGGCAGTGGGACTGGAAAAATTGTTAAACAATCCATCTGGAGAATATCGGAGGATCCTGATCTGTCGTCCGAATGCTTTATTTGATTCTGACATTGGATTTCTTCCAGGTGATGAGCAGGAAAAGATTTCTCCTTTGATGCGTCCGATTATGGATAATCTGGAACAATTGGTAGATTCCAGTGATCGTGAGCGATATTCAAATGAGCAGGAATTGAATGATAAAATACAGGAAATTTTTGACAGAGGAATCATCCAGACAGAGGCTCTGACCTTTATCAGAGGAAGATCCATCATGAAAACATATTTGATCATAGACGAAGCGCAAAATATGACACCGGCACAGATTAAGGGAATTATTACGCGTGCCGGAAAAGAAACAAAAATAATTTTATTGGGAGATCCAAATCAGATAGACAGACCTTATTTGGATGAAAGAACCAATGGATTGAGTTATGCTGCAGAGCATATGAAGGGAAGTCCGTTATGCTGGCAGGTTACTTTGTTGCCGGAAGAATGTGAAAGATCCGTGTTGGCAACGGATGCTATCCGCCGTTTGTAGAAGAAAAGCGAGTAAAAAACATAGAAAGGAACTGTTTAGATGAAAGAAGCAGAGAAAAAAATAAAGAAAAGTCCATATATGATGAATCGGGAATTATCCTGGTTGAAGTTTAATGAGAGAGTATTGAATGAGGCGGGAAATACGAAAGTCCCACTTGCAGAGAGGTTGACTTTTGTATCGATATACCAGTCAAATTTAGACGAATTCTATCGAGTTCGAGTAGGAACGCTGATGGATCAAATGGATGTATCAGAAGTTGTTCGTGAGAATAAAACCAATATGACAAGTGAAGAGCAAGTGAAAGCAATTATAAGGGCAACACGAGAGCTAGAGGAGAAAAAGACGGTTATTTATGAACAATTGATGGGGGAACTGGAGCCGAAGGGAATTCGTTTGATCAATTTTAATAAGCTGTCTGCAGAAGAAGGAAAAATTCTGGAGGAATATTTTGACAGGGAAATTGCACCCTACTTATCAGCGAATATCGTAAGTAAACAGCAGCCCTTTCCTTTTTTAAAGAATAAGGATATCTATGCTGTTGCTCTTTTGGAGTCGAAGGGTGGGAAGACGAGAACTGCAATCATTCCATGCAGCAACAATGTGTTCCGCAGATTGATCGATATTCCAACTCGAAAGGGAACCTTTCTGCTTTCAGAAGAATTAATTCTGCAATTTCTTTCGAAATTCTTTAAAAATTATAGTGTGAAAGAAAAATCTTTGATTCGTGTCACAAGAAATGCAGATATTGACACAGAGATGATTTATGACGAGGATCTGGATTACAGAGATGCGATGGAAAATTTAATAAAAGAGAGAAAGCGGATGAACCCGGTCAGGATGGAATTTACCGGAACTCTGAATAAAAAAATGATGCATGCGTTATGCAAAACGATCCACGTGGAAAAGGAACATGTATTTAGGTCGGACGTCCCATTGGATCTGTCATTTGTCTTTGCTATTCAGAGCTATCTGAAAAATACAAATGCAGGGGAGTTATTTTATCCAAGACGAACCCCAAGGCCAACCCCTCAGTTGAATGATAAGAAATCTTTGATTCCGCAGATTCTGGAAAAAGATGTGCTTTTATCTTATCCGTTTGAAAGTATGAAATCCTTTATCAATCTGCTATATGAAGCAGCGGAGGATGAGTCGGTTGTATCGATTAAAATGACGTTGTACCGTTTGGCAAATAAAAGCCAGATTGTAGATGCACTGGTGGAAGCCGCAGAAAATGGAAAAGAAGTTGTTGTACTGGTAGAACTTCGCGCCCGCTTTGATGAAGAAAATAATATTGAATATTCCAGAAAATTGGAGGAGGCCGGCTGTCATGTGATTTATGGATTAAACGGGTATAAAGTACATTCAAAATTATGCCTGATTTCCAGAAAAACAGAGCAAGGAGTGTCCTATGTGACACAGATCGGAACTGGAAATTATAATGAAAAAACATCTGCGCTGTATACGGATCTGTCATTGATTACAGGAAATCAAGAAATCGGAAAAGAGGCTGCTGAAGTGTTTGCAGCACTGTTAAGAGGAGAAACAGTGGAAGAAACCCATCTTTTATTAGTAGCACCAAAATGTTTGCAGAATAAAGTGTTGGATATGATAGAAGAAGAAATTCAACATGTGAAAAATGGAGAAGAAGGATACATCGGAATTAAAATCAATTCTTTGACAGACAAGGTGATCATTAGCAAATTAGTCGAAGCGTCTCAGGCAGGCGTAAAGATTGAAATGATTGTCAGAGGAATCTGCTGTCTGATTCCAGATGTCAAAGGGTATACAGAAAACATAACTGTGGTAAGTATTGTGGGGCGTTTCCTGGAACATTCTCGAATTTATCGATTTGGAACGAAAGAAAGAGAGAATGTGTATATTGCCTCAGCAGATTTTATGACACGAAATACGCTTCGTCGTGTGGAGGTGGCTGCCCCGGTTCTGGATGAACGATTAAAAAATCAGCTGGCCTGGATGTTTGAAACGATGATGAAGGATGATGAAAAGGGAAAATGTCTGACGGAAAAAGGAATCTATGTGGATCGAAATCTTCATGTACAGAAATTGAATTCCCAGGAGTGCTTTTATGAGGCTGCTTATGCAAATGCGGAAAAAAGACAGAAATAGCAGAAAAATTTTCAGACGGAAAAATGGAATTGGAGAAGGCGAAAGAATTGAATTACAAAGAGATATTACAAAATGAGGAAGTAAAAGCGTATTTGGAGAAGGGCAACGAAAATCTCGGAATTCTTGGGTATACCGATCATTCCGAAAAACATTGTGCAATAGTTGCAAAACGTGCAGGGATGATTTTGTCAAAATTTGGATATACAGAACATGAGATTGAACTTGCAGAGATTGCAGGGGCTATGCATGACATTGGGAATGTGATCAATCGAAAGAATCATGGAGAATATGGGGCAATTCTGGCATGTTCAATCTTGGAAAAGTTGAAAATGCCGCTGAGAGACAGAATCCTTGTTATGTCAGCGATTGGAAATCATGATGAATCTACAGGGGAGGCCATCGATGCAATATCAGCTGCGTTGATTCTTGCGGATAAGACAGATGTCAGGAGAAATCGTGTAAGAAATAAAGAAAAAGCAAGTTTTGATAAGCACGATCGTGTGAATTATGCAGTGACAAGTGCGGCTGTAAAAGTGAATGCGCAGAAGCATCTGATCGCATTGAATTTACAGATTGACGAGGAGATTTGTACAATGTATGAATATTTTGAAATTTTTCTCGGCAGGATGATGATGTGTAGGAAAGCGGCAGAAGTACTGGGAGCCAGGTTTAAATTAACCGCAAACGGAAGCAAAGTATTATAGGCATGGAGGAAAAATAGAAAAAGCAGTCGGTCGGTTTGCAAGAACAGAAGCAGAGATAAAAGAGTTTGCAAAATAGAGTAACTCTCCTGAAAGAAAATATGGTATAGTAAAAAGAAAAACGAATACATGGAGAGAAAATATGAAAACGATTATCATAGGAATTGCAGGCGGAACGGGGTCAGGAAAATCTACATTTACGAGAAAATTAAAGAAAGAATTTAAAGATGATGTGGCAGTTTTATATCATGACAATTATTACAGGGATCAGAGTGACATCCCGTTAGAAGAGCGAAGAAAGACAAATTATGATCATCCGGATGCAATGGAGACAGAGCTCTTGATCCGGCAGTTGATGGACCTGAAAGCAGGAAAGGCAGTAGATTGTCCGGTATACGATTATACACAGCATACAAGATCGGATCAGGTTGTGAGGGTGGAACCGAAAAAAGTAATTCTTCTGGAAGGGATTCTTGTTCTGGCAGATGAGCGTCTGAGAGATTTGTTGGACATCAAGGTTTATGTGGAGGCAGATGCGGATGAACGAATCCTGCGTCGGATCATCCGCGATGTCAAGGAGAGGGGACGTGATATGGAAGGTGTTGTGGAGCAGTATCTGACAACAGTAAAACCGATGCATTATTTATATGTAGAGCCGACGAGATGTATGGCAGATATTGTGATCAACAGCGGAAAGAATCCGGTGGCATTTACACTGGTAAAAAACACCATACAAAAGATATTGGATGAGGCAGAGTAACTGCAGATATCCGGACAGGCTGTAATAGAAAGGATGAGATTGTGCAAAAGAGTATAAACAAATTGCGAATTCTGACACCGGAAAAATTTCAGGCGGAGTATCCGCATATTTTTAAAAGAAATTTTGGTGAAATTGCGTTGAACAGAGTGCATTTCTGTAAGGCAGAATGTCTGCGTCAGGCAGTCACAGGAACATTTGCGATTCCAAGAAAAACAAAGCTGACAGGAGATAAGATCACGTTTGGGTACTGTATTGCAGAGGAACAGCTGATCTTTATTGAAAATCAGGATCATATCAAAATAGAGATGAAAAAAGTCCGGGAATATCAGGATGAAGAGCGTACTTCGCCATTGTTGCTTTTGTTTGACTGGATGGAGTATCTTATCAAAGATGACATGCTGTTTCTGCAGGATTATGAAGAAAAGCTTTCCCATCTGGAAGAGGAACTGCTGGAGGGAAATATGGAAGATTTTGACAGAAAAATCCTGTTATCCAGAAAGGAACTTTCTGTGCTGAGTGCGTATTATGAACAGTTATCGGATATGGGGGAAACTCTTCAGCAAAATGCAGCGAGACATCAAACAGAACAGGAAGCATTGCTTTTTGGGCTTTTCTGTGAGAAGGCAGGACGATTGTATGACATGGTGCAGACACTCAAAGAGTATTCCATGCAGCTTAGAGAAATGCATCAGACGCAGATCGATATCCGGCAGAATGAAATTATGAAAGTGCTGACGATTGTTACAACGCTTTTTATGCCGTTGACGCTGATTGCAGGATGGTACGGAATGAATTTTGCACATATGCCCGAACTGACTGCACCGGGAGGGTACGGGATCATCTGTGTTGTATGTCTGCTTCTTATTGCAGTGGAAATCTGGATTTTTAAAAAGAAAGGATGGTTTAAGTAGTCATCATTTCCAATAACGCAGCCCCTTCAGTCACACCGTTATGATCGCAGTCCGGAAGCATATGATCGGCTTCTTTTTTCAGAATCTCAACGGCATTGCCCATGGCAAACTTCATTTCGGAAGCCTCAAATATACTCAGACCATTTTCTCAGTCCCCGATGCAGGCAATCTCAGATTTTGCAATACCAAGTGATTGGGCCAGATGCGTCAGAGCGCCCCTTTGGAGGGGGTCTGATGAAAAGATCTCTGCATACTGACCGGTGTAGGCAGCACGAAGAGACGGGGAGTTTGCAAGATGCATTTTGAGCTGCGGCATGGAGTTTTTGGAAAAAAGTAAAACTGCAGTTCTTTCACATCACATGAAGGCTCCTGGATCGTCTGTTCCATATTTTGGACATAACGGACTTTTTTGGCATCTTTTCCATAGATCAGACGTCCCAGAAAAACAAGGCTGTGAATTTATGGAGATTATTATTTATAGTGTAACACCTTCAAATCGATACGAAAAGACTTCTAAAAAATTTTTTCCCACATAAAATTAGAAAAAATATAGTAATTCTATCAGATTTATAGTATACTTAAAACATACTGAAAAAGTAGGAATTATAAAGAATGAGGGAAAGGATGAAAACAATGAAAAAGATTTTAAAAAGTCTGCCGTTTCAGCTTCTTTTGGGAGTGATCATCGGAATTGTGCTGGGGCTGATTTCAAATGAAGCGGTCATGAATGTGATCGTCACGATCAAGTTTGTATTAGGAGAACTGATTAATTTCTGTGTACCGCTGATTGTGATCGGGTTTATTGCGCCATCGATCACGAAGCTCGGGAAAAATGCGTCAAGGATATTAGGAGTGGCTGTTCTTCTTGCTTATGTATCCTCCGTTTTGGCAGCGCTGGGATCGATGGCAGCTGGATATGGACTGATTCCGCATTTATCAATTGTTTCGGAAGTAGACGGGCTGAAAGAACTTCCGGAAATTGTATTCCAGTTGGAAATCCCGCAGATTATGTCCGTGATGAGTGCGCTTGCATTTTCTATTTTGATCGGGCTTGCGGCAACCTGGACCAAGGCAGAGACAGTGATCCGGCTATTAGATGAATTCCAACAGATCGTACTGATGATCGTATCCAAGATTGTCATTCCGATCCTTCCGGTATTTATTGCGCTTACATTCTGGTCTCTGGCATACGAGGGAACGATCACAAAGCAGCTGCCGGTATTTCTCAAGGTTGTGCTGATCGTGATGGTGGGGCACTTTATCTGGATGGCGGTTTTATATGCAGTGGGTGGAATTTACTCCGGAAACAATCCGTGGAAAGTTGTAAAGCATTATGGTCCGGCATACATTACTGCAGTGGGAACGATGTCCTCTGCTGCAACGCTTGCAGTGGCTTTAAAATGTGCCAGAAAGTCGGAGCCGGTACTGAGGGATGATATGGTAAGCTTTGGAATCCCTCTGTTTGCGAATATTCATCTTTGCGGTTCCGTCCTGACAGAAGTATTTTTTGTGATGACAGTCTCCCAAATTTTATATGGAAAACTGCCGTCAGTCGGAACCATGATCTTATTTTGTGCACTGCTTGGCGTGTTTGCAATCGGAGCACCTGGGGTTCCAGGCGGAACGGTGATGGCTTCTCTGGGGCTTATCACGGGAGTTCTTGGATTTGATGCCACAGGAACGGCTCTGATGCTGACAATCTTTGCATTACAGGATAGTTTTGGAACTGCATGTAATGTGACAGGAGATGGGGCACTGACTATGATTCTGACCGGATATGCAAGACGGCATAATATCGAGCAGCAGACAGAAACGATTGAATTTTAAAAATCGTGGATAAAAAAGGCAGGGACATATTGCGTAGCAGGCGATATGTCCCTGCTTTTTAGCGTTCTTCTACTTTACAACAGAAGAGGAGAATTCTATAATAAAGTCAAAAGAAAATCCACAGGAGCAGAACTTATGACGATAAAGGAAATTGCAAAGCTTGCGCAGGTATCCAGTGCAGCAGTGTCGAGATATATGAACGGGGGATACGTAAGTGAAGAAAAGAAGGAGAGGATTCGGGCAGTGATCGAAGAAACAGGATACCGCCCGTCTGTACAGGCGAGAACGCTTCGCACCAAACGAGCGTGCCTGGTCGGAGTGATTGTTCCAAAGATCAATTCAGAGTCGATCAGCAGGATTACAGAGGGAATCGGTCAGGTACTTTCAGAAAGAGCCTATCAGATGCTTCTGACCATCACAGATAACGATCCGTCCAAAGAGCTGGAATACATGGATTTGTTTGAATCTTATCCGGTGGACGGAATCATTCTGGTAGGAACAGTCCTTTCCGGTGCGCACAAGGAAAAACTGAAAAAGTGCAGAGTGCCGATCGTCGTGATCGGACAGCAGACAAACGAGGTCAGCTGTATTTACCATGATGATTATGGGGCTGCAAAAGAACTGGCAGAACAGATCGGAAAAGAAATGTCCGGACGTATTGCTTATATCGGTGTGACAAGAGCGGATAAGGCGGCAGGTGCAGCCAGAGAAGACGGCTTCCGGGATGGTCTGAAAGCAGTTGGCAGAGAACTGGAGGAAGGATGTCTGCGCCGGGCAAGCTTCACAATGGAGTCCGGATATGAGCAGGCATGTGATCTTTTGAGATTAGAGAGTGATATCGATATCATATCTTGTGCCACAGATACCATCGCTGCAGGAGTGATCGAAGCAATTGCACAGCTTTCGCCCCAAAGGAGTATTCAGGTGACGGGATTTGGGGACAACCAGTTTTTGAAAGCGGTTACGGGCGGAATCAGAACCGTGCATTTCGGATATCAGACAAGTGGTGTAAAAGGCGCCAGATTGCTGTTGGATATGGTAGAATCAGGAAAGACACTCACGACAGAGATTAAGCTTGGATATGAACTGCTGTAAAACAGAAATCTGGCAAAATATACAAAAAAATAAAATATAAATTAGTAAAAATGCCATCTTTACAAATGGCATTTTTTTCACTATTATAATCTTACAAGATATGAAATCGATTACATGAAACATGAGTCTTGCAAAGAAAAAAGAAAGGGATGAAGGTATGGATTACAAAAAAACCGCACAGGAAATTTTGAATCATGTTGGTGGGAGCAAGAACATCATTTCAGCGGCACATTGTGCGACCAGACTGCGCCTGGTTATTGCAGACAACAAGAAGGCAGACAAAGGTGCGCTGGAGAATGTAGATGGAGTCAAAGGAGTGTTTGAGGCATCAGGACAGCTTCAGATTATTCTGGGGACAGGTACGGTCAACAAGGTGTTTGATCAGTTTATTGAGATTGCAGGAGTGACAGCAAGCTCCAAGGCAGAAGCAAAAGAGGCAGCGGTACAGAAGCAGAACTGGTTTATGCGGGCAATCAAGCTTCTGGGAGATATTTTTGTTCCGATCATTCCTGCCATTGTGGCAAGTGGATTTTTGATGGGAATCATGAACTCTCTTGATTTTATGAATACGAATAATTTTATTCATATTGACACGACCAGTTCACTGTATGTATTTGCAAATCTGTTCAGTAATACAGCGTATACCTTTTTACAGATTCTGATTGCTTTTTCAGCTGCAAAAGCGTTTGGTGCGAATCCATACCTGGGAGCTGTAATCGGAATGATCACAATTAACCCGGCGCTGCAGAATGCGTATACTGTGGCGACAGAAGGTGTGAAAGCAACGCAGTCGGTATTCTTTGGACTCTATCAGATCGATATGGTTGGGTATCAGGGACATATCATTCCGATTATCATTGCCGTATGGCTGATGTCTGTGATTGAGAAAAAGCTGCACAAGGTTGTTCCGGAGGTACTGGATCTGTTCGTAACACCTCTGGTAAGTGTATTTGTGACAGGGTATCTGACACTGGCAGCGATCGGTCCGGTCTTTGTATGGGCGGAGAATGCGATCCTGAACTGTATCCAGTGGCTTCTGACACTTCCTCTGGGATTGGGAAGTCTCGTAATGGGAGGTCTGTATGCACCGACCGTAGTGACAGGAATCCATCAGATGTATGCAGCGATTGACCTGGGACAGCTTGCACAGTATGGAGTGACTTACTGGCTTCCGCTGGCAAGTGCGGCAAACGTGGCACAGGGAGCAGCAGCGCTTGCAGTTGCAGTAAAATCAAAAGATAAGAAGATCAAAGCGCTGGCACTTCCATCATCTTTAAGTGCATTTATGGGAATTACAGAGCCGGCAATCTTTGGAGTGAACTTAAGATTTTTCAAACCGTTCATCGCAGGATGTATCGGTGGAGGATGCGGTGCACTCTATGCATCAATCGTACACCTTGGAGCAAAAGGAACCGGAGTGACAGGTATTTTTGGTATCCTTCTGTGCCTGAACCAGCCGGTACAGTATCTGATCGAGATGGCGATCGCAGTCGGAGTTGCCTTTGCGGTATCCTTTATCCTTTATAAAGATAAAAAGGAAGACATAAAAGAGCAGGCAGAAGCAGTGATTCCGGCAGAAGAGCTTCCGGTTTCACAGGCAGAGGCTGTCACAGAAGAGACTCTGGGAAGTCCCGTTTCCGGAAAAGTTGTTCCGACAGCTGAGATTTCCGATGCCACATTTGCGGAGGAAATCCTGGGAACAACTGTTGCTGTAGAGCCGGAAGCAGCGGAGCTTGTAGCCCCTTGTGACGGTACGATCTTGAGTATTTATGATACGGGGCATGCAGTTTGTATGACCACACTATCCGGTGGAGAGCTTTTGATTCATGCAGGAATTGATACCGTAAAAATGGAAGGCAGAGGATTCCAAAAGTGTGTGGCAGACGGAGATTATGTTCATGCGGGAGATGTACTTCTTAAGATGGATCTGGATGCGATCCGAAAAGAGGGTTACGAGACAACAACGATGATGATTCTTACCAATGCAGATGACTATGATGTGGAAAAAACTTCCGCCAACGAGGTGAGCTGTGGAGAAAAACTGATGGTACTTCAGAAAAAGAGGGAAAACATATGATAAAAAAGTGGTGGCAGAAAAGTGTCATATACCAGATATATCCCAAAAGTTTTTTTGATAGTAATGGAGACGGAATCGGTGATCTTCAGGGGATTATCCAGAAAATTTCTTATTTAAAGCGGCTTGGAGTGGATGTTATCTGGCTCTGCCCAGTATACCAATCGCCGCAGGAGGATAATGGATATGACATTTCAGATTATGAAAGTATCTATCCGGGATTTGGTACTATGGATGACATGAAGAAACTGATCCGTATTTGTGACAGAGAAGGCATCCGGATCGTGATGGATTTGGTTGTGAATCATACCTCTGACGAGCATAAGTGGTTTCAGGAAGCAAAAAAGAGCAGAGAAAATCCGTACCGGGATTTTTACATCTGGAGAAAAGGAAAAAATGGTCAGCTGCCCAATGATCTGGAATCCAATTTTGGTGGAAGCGCATGGGAATATTCCGAAGAGACAGACGAGTATTATTTACATTTTTACAGTAAAAAACAGCCTGATTTGAACTGGGAAAATGAGAAGCTCAGGCAGGAAATTTATCGAATGATGAATCGCTGGCTAGATCTTGGAATTGCTGGTTTTCGGATGGATGTGATCGATTTGATCGGAAAGCTTCCGGATGAAAAGATTAAAGAAAACGGACCGAGGCTTCATGAATATTTGCAGGAAATGAATGCTAATACATTTGGCCGGAGAGATGCAATGACAGTGGGAGAATGCTGGGGTGCAACACCAGAGATTGCAAGACTGTATACTGCACCGGAGCGAAAAGAGCTTAGTATGATTTTTCAGTTCGAACAGATTCAGTTGGATAAGAAAAAAGGCGGCCAGCGCTGGGATTTAAAGGAATTGGACTTAAGAGATTTGAAGGCAGTTTTCAGCAAATGGCAGTATGAGTTGGAAGAGTGTGGATGGAACAGTCTTTTTTGGAGCAATCACGATTTACCGCGCATTGTTTCACGATGGGGCAATGACAGGGAATACCGGGAACTTTCAGCAAAAATGCTGGCAACTCTTCTTCATGGAATGAAGGGGACACCTTATATTTATCAGGGAGAAGAGCTTGGGATGACCAATGCTCCGTTCACTTCGATCGAGGACTTTCCGGATATTGAGACGCAGAATATTTATAAAGAAAGACTGCGGGCAGGATTTTCCGAAGAGGAGACTATGTGTGCAATCCGAAAAAAGGCGAGAGATAATGCCAGAACTCCTATGCAGTGGAATGCAGAGAAAAATGCGGGATTTACAACAGGCACTCCGTGGTATCAAGTCAATCCGAACTATACAGAGATCAATGCTGAGGATGCAATGTCAAGAGAAGATTCTGTTTTTTACTATTACCAGAAATTGATCCGGCTGAGAAGGGAGCATGAAATCATGGCGTATGGAATTTATGATCTGCTGCTCCCAGAGGATGAAGATCTCTATATTTACACAAGAACTCTGGAAAATGAAAAATGGTTAATCCTCTGTAATTTCCATGAAAAAGAGAGAGTAATCACCAGTATGCGAATGGGCCGTGTGATCTTGAGCAATTATGCAGATACACCACAGTTGGAAGAGCTATGTTTGCTACGTCCGTATGAGGCAGTGATCTATCAGATTTCAGGGAAGAAAGAAAACATCAAAATTCCTGTTATTTGCAGATTGGAAGGCAAGAGTGTTCGTATTGAATAAAAAACTTGGTAAAGGAAGCGTGGAAAATGAATATTGTTTATGAGGAAAAAAGCAAGATATTCCATCTGTATAATGAAAAAATCAGCTATGTGATGAAGCTTGAAAAGGATTGTTATTTATCTCATTGTTATTTTGGAAAACGGCTTCGAAGATGGAGCGGATCCGCGGGAATGTACTATTATGACAGAGGATTTTGTGCCAATCCGGATGAGACAGACCGGACGTTTTCTCTAGATACGATGCCGGGAGAATATCCGGATTTTGGTCAGGGAGACTTTCGAAGTCCGGCAATGGAGCTGGAATTTTTGGATGGAGACAGAAATACAAGATTTTATTATGTTGGACACCGGATCAGTGAAGGAAAGGCAAAACCGAAGAATCTGCCTCATGTTTATGTGGAAGACGATGCGGAAGCGATGACACTGGAAATCTGGATGAAGGATGAAGTGCGCGGGTTGAAGCTTTCTCTGTATTACACGATCTATGAAGATGCGGTTCTTACAAGATTTGTTTCACTGAAGAATGAGAGTGAAAATACTGTTGCAATTCACAGACTGCTGAGTATGAGCATGGATCTTCAGGAGCAGGATTATGATATTCTTACATTGGGCGGAGCCCATACGGAAGAAAAAAATGTCTATAGAAGACATCTTGTAGGTGATTCGATTGTTGTTGAAAGCAACAGGGGAACGAGCAGTCCACAGGCAACGCCGTTTCTGGGAATCCTGAGAAGAGATACAACGGAAGAGCAGGGAGAAGCGTTTGGAGTAAACCTGATCTATAGCGGGAACTTTTTTGGATGTGTACAGTGTGGACAGTATGGAACAACACGGGTGCAGTTAGGAATCAATCCATTTCAGTTTTGTTGGAATTTGAAACCTAAAGAGCAGTTTGACATTCCGGAGGCAGTACTTGTGTATTCCCAGGAGGGACTTGGAGGGATGTCGGCAATTTTTCACCGGTTGTATCGAAAACGTGTGTGCAGAGGGAAATTCAGAGATCAGGAAAGACCGGTTCTTCTTAATAGCTGGGAGGGAATGTACTTTGCACTCAGTGAGGAAAAACTGCTTGGTCTTGCAGATGAGGCGGTAAAAGCCGGAATCGAACTTCTTGTTATGGATGACGGGTGGTTTCGTGGGAGAAACAGTGATACGACATCCCTGGGGGACTGGGTGGAAGATAAAGAGAAGTTTCCGAATGGAATCCAGAATCTGGCGAAAAAAGTCAGAGAAAAGGGACTGGAATTTGGAATTTGGTTTGAACCGGAAATGATTTCTTATGAGAGTGAGTTATATAAACAACACTCGGACTGGGTAATCAAAAGCCACTGTTATAGCCCTATACAGAGCCGTAACCAGCTAGTATTGGATCTTTCAAATCCGAAGGTATGCGAGTATCTGACAGAGGCGATTAGTGAGATTTTGAAGGACGGAAATATTACCTATGTGAAATGGGATATGAACCGCCATCTGACAGATCTTGGGAGCACATTTCTGGATCGAGAGAGCCAGGGAGAGCTTTCACATCGATATGTGTTGGGACTGTACTCTATTTTGGAACAGCTGACAGAATCGTTTCCGGATGTACTTTTTGAGGGCTGTTCCAGTGGAGGCGGCAGATTTGATGCAGGGATGCTTTACTATATGCCACAGACGTGGACAAGTGATAATACAGATGCCGTGTGCAGACTGAAGATCCAGCATGGAACAAGTTTGCTGTTTCCGGCGATTAGCATGGGGGCGCATGTTTCAGCAGTACCAAATCATCAGGTTGGAAGAACTACGTCTTTGGAGACTCGTTATCTGGTTGCAGCAGCAGGTAATCTGGGCTACGAGCTGGATTTAAAAAAGCTCTCCCAGGGAGAATTGGAGCAAATCAAAAAGCAGATTGTACAGTACAAAAGACTCCGCCGTACAGTTCAGTTCGGCGAGTATTACAGACTGGCAGATCCATTCACGGAAAACCAGGCTGCATGGAATTTTGTTTCAGAAGATGGAAAACAGGTGATTTTCAGCCATGTTCAGATTTTGGCAAGATCTGCATACAGAATTCCGACACTGCGTCTGCGGGGACTGGATCCGAAGGCTGAATATAAAAACACGGAGACAAAAGAAGTGTTTGGAGGAGACGAGCTGATGTACGCTGGAATAACAATTCCGAGAGTCAGACAGGATTTTTCCGGCACAATGATCGTGTTCGAGAAGATTTGACAAGAGAAATTACTAGAAATTATTTATGAAAGTGAGGAAGAGAAGAAATGGGAAAAGAACAAAGTTACCAGAAGGCAGCAAAAGAAATTCTTCGTCTGATCGGTGGAAAAGAAAACGTAATCAGTGCTGCACATTGTGCGACAAGACTCCGTCTGGTATTAAAAGATGAAAAACTGGCAGATGTAGAGGGGATCCTAAACACAGAATTGGTAAAAGGACAGTTTGCGACAGGAGGACAGTTCCAGATTATTATCGGAAGTGGAACAGTAGATGAAGTCTATAAGTATTTTATTCAGTATGCGGACATCAAAGAAAGTTCAAAAAATGAAGTGAAACAAGCTGCGGACAAGAAGATGAACCCGCTGCAGCAGCTTGTAAAAATGTTGGCAGATGTGTTTGTTCCGATTATTCCGGCACTTGTGGCTAGTGGTCTTTTGATGGGATTGAACAACATACTGACAGCAGAAGGACTGTTTGCTACAGGAAAATCACTGGTGGATCTGTATCCGGGAATTGCAGATGCAGCTTCTATGATCAATACATTTGCCAGTGCAGCATATTCATTTCTGCCAATTCTTGTAGGTTTTTCAGCAACAAAAATGTTTGGTGGAAATCCATATCTAGGAGCTGTTATGGGAATGATTATGGTTTCGGGCGACCTTTTGAATGCCTATTCCTATGGTTCTGCGATCACAGAGAATACGGTTCCAGTATGGCAGATCGGCGCATTGACAATTGAAAAGGTAGGCTATCAAGGAACGGTACTTCCGGTTCTTGCAGCGGCAGCAATTCTGGCCTTTATCGAAAAGAAATTGCATAAGGTGATCCCGGAATATTTGGATAACCTTCTGACACCGGCGCTTTCCGTTTTGGTTACTGCATTTCTGACATTTACTGTGGTAGGTGGTGTGATGCGTACAGCGGGAGACTGGATCACAAATGGCGTTTTGTGGCTTCATGATACCCTGGGGGCAGTCGGCGGATTTATCTTTGGGTTTATTTATGCACCTCTGACAATGACAGGTATGCATCACAGCCTGCTTCCGGTTGACATCCAGTTAATTGCGGCAGGTGGTTCTTTCCTATTTGCAATTGCTGCGTGCAACAATGTGGCACAGGGCGGAGCAACACTTGCAGCAGTTTTGTGCACAAAGGATAAAAAAATGAAGAGTATTGCAGTGTCATCCGGTATTTCTGCATTACTTGGAATTACAGAGCCGGCAATGTTTGGGGTGAATTTGAAAATGAAATATCCATTCTATGCAGCAATGGTTGGTTCAGCAGTGGGATGTGCTTATGTGACTTTGACAAATGTACTGAATATTTCTCCAGGAGCAGCAGGTATTATAGGGTTTGTATGTATTAAATCAGGAGGAATGCTTAATTACATGATTGGAATTGCAATTTCACTGATTGTTGGATTTGTGTTGACTATGGGACTTTCAAAAATGAAAAGATTTAGTAAGGCATAAGCAATAGGAAAATGAGGAGAGAAAACAGATGAATGCATTGACAAGAGATCTTGCAGATCTGGTAAAAATCGTAGAAGCAAAAGCAGACGGAAAAGATTGCTTCCGTCAGAAGCTGCATTTGATGCCACCGACAGGATGGCTCAATGATCCCAATGGACTTTGCCAGTTTCACGGCGTTTATCATGCATTTTTTCAATATTCCCCGTTCAACGCCAATGGTGGTTTAAAAATGTGGGGACATTATACCAGTGCGGATATGATCACATGGAATTATGAAGGCGTCGGTCTGTTCCCGGATCAGCCGTTTGATTGTCATGGAGTCTATTCCGGATCCGCATTTGTGGAAGATGGAAAATTGTATCTGTATTATACCGGAAATGTGAAGCTTGAGGACGGAGAATTTGACTATATCCGAACCGGCCGGGAGGCAAACACAGTTCTGGTGGTCAGCGAGGACGGAGAGCATTTTGGCAGAAAAAGAGAACTGATGAGAAACAGTGATTATCCGCAGGATCTGACCTGCCATGTACGTGATCCGAAAGTCTGGAAAGAAAACGGTATGTATTACATGGTGCAGGGAGCCAGAACGCAGAAAGATGAAGGAAAAGTGCTGATTTTTGAGTCTGAGGATCAGCTGAACTGGACCTACAAAAGCGATGTAAAGACAGCAGAGCGATTTGGATATATGTGGGAGTGCCCGGACTATTTTGAAACAGAAGGCAGAAAGATTTTATCGACTTCCGTGCAGGGGCTGGAAGGTGGCGTGTGGGATGCACGAAATGTGTACCAGTCCGGATATTTTCTGGTAGAGGGGGATATCCTTTCCGAGTATGTGCTTTCTGACTATGAACTCTGGGACTATGGATTTGATTATTATGCACCGCAGAGTTTTGAAAGTGAGGATGGACGCCGGATCCACATCAGTTGGATGGGAATGCCGGATTGTGAGGAATACACAAACCTGACGCTGGAAGATGGATGGCAGCACTGCTTTACATTTCCAAGAGAAGTGCATGTCAAAGATAAAAAAGTGCTTCAGCAGCCGGTAAAAGAACTGGAAGCACTGCGCAGAGAAGAAGAAAGAGCAGTCTCTGTTCTGGAGAAGAAAGGTACAAAAGTCTTTGAGGCAGAGGTGCAGAATATCACAGGAAATCACTTCCGCGCAGTACTGGCAAAAGAACTGGTTCTGGAATATGTAAACGGAAGATTTGAGATGAAGTTTACAAGCCAGGATAAGACGTCCGTATCCGCGGGAAGAAGTCTTAGATTCCGGGAAGTAAGTGAAGTCAGAAACGTCCGGATTCTTGCAGATGTTTCTTCTGTAGAAGTGTTTGTCAATGATGGAGAGACTGTGTTTTCTACAAGGTATTATCCGCAGGATTATGAAATAAAAATAGAAGCTTTGGATGCCAAGATTGCATTCTGGGAGCTGTAAAAGCAAAAATGTTCCCATCGGGATTTCCTGATGGGAACATTTTTGTTATGTAAGAAAGACTGTCAAATGTACAAATCAGTTTGCATCTTCTTTGTCTTTGGGCAGTACAATGTTGAGGAGTACTGCAAGCAATGTAGCCACTACAACCGGTGATTTGCCGAAGATCATCACAAACCAGTCCGGGAAGCTGGCAAGAGAATCACTTGCCTGTGAGATTCCCATTCCCAGTGCTGCCGCAAGTCCCACGATGGAGGTATTGCGAAACGTCATATTTTGTGATGTGATCAGTTTCATTCCGGTCATGGCGATGGATGCAAAGACGGAAACCGTAGCGCCGCCGAGTACACAATATGGAATCGTCGTCAAAAGAGACGAGAACTTTGGAATCAGTCCGGCGACTAACAGGATCAAAGCGGCACCGCCGAGTACACAGCGGTTAATGACTTTTGTAGTTGCAACGATACCAACATTCTGGCTGTAGGTTGCAGTCGGAAGCCCGCCAAGGAATGAAAACAGGATATTGGAGATTCCATATCCTACGATTCCACCCTGAAGTTCCTGATCAGTCGGCATACGGTTCATACCACCGCTTGTGGTTGCAGAAAAGTCTCCGATCGCCTGGATCGAGTTGATCGCGAATAACAGGCCGATGGCGATACAGGCAGACGGCTCAAAACGAATGCCAAAATGCATCGGACTTGGGATCTGAAAAAATGATGCATCCTGAATTGGGGAAAAGTCAACCATTCCGAAGAACAGCGCAATGATATATCCTCCGATAATACCGATCAGGATGGATGCAAGCTTCCAGATGCCTTTCCCAAAATGATTTAATACTGTTACGATCGTCAATGTTAAGAACGCTACCAGCCAGTTTTGCCAGGAGCCGTAATCTTTACTTCCGGTACCGCCGGCCATATAATTGATCGCGGTTGGATAAAGGGAAAGACCGATGGTAAATACAACGGTTCCCGTAATCAGCGGTGGGAAGAATCTGCGGATACTGCGGATAAAAAGTCCCACAATAACGGCAACGGCACCGCCGACGATCATAGCCCCTAAAATGGCGGCTACATCATACTCAGCAGCAATGGACTGCATGCTCGGCACATAGGCAAAACTGATTCCCATGATGACCGGAAGGCCGGAGCCGATGGCAAAATATCTGGTCTTGATAAACGGAAATAATTGAAGCAGTGTCGAGAGGGCGGAAGTGACCAGGGCCGCCTGGATCAATATGACAGAGTCTGCTTCGGAAAGTCCGGCTACACCGGATACAATGATGGCAGGTGTTACACAGCCCACAATCATTGCGACAACATGCTGAAGTGCAAGTGGAAATGCCTGATTGAAAGCAGGTACTCCATGCAGATCAAAAATAGTAGAGCGGGTTGTCTGATGTTTCATAAGTAAGGTGTCCCCCTTTATTCGAGATGGATCCTGGTGCCTGTAAGACCCTGGATTCCTTCTCTGGCTTTTTCTAGTAATGTGATCAAAGACTTCCTTCCGGGTGCTGATTCTGCAAATTCCACGGCCGCCTGCATCTTTGGAAGCATGGAGCCGGGTGCAAAATGTCCTTCTTTAATATACTGTTTTGCTTCATCTACCGTGATATCATCCAGCCATTTCTGGTCCGGAGTTCCGAAATGAATGGCGGCTTTTTCTACTGCAGTGAGGATGATCAGAAAATCTGCATCCAGTTCTTTTGCAAGCAGAGCACTGGCGAAATCTTTGTCTATGACTGCACTGGCACCTTTTAAATGATTGCCCTGACGGATCACCGGAATGCCCCCGCCTCCGCAGGCAATGACAAGATCACCGGAATCCACCATGGTCCGGATGGTTCCGATTTCAATGATCTCCTGTGGTTTTGGAGAAGCTACCACACGGCGGTAACCTCTTCCGGCATCTTCTTTCATAATGTAGTCATATTTCTGCGACATTTCTTCTGCCTGTTCTTCTGTAAGAAAACGTCCGATCGGTTTGGACGGACAGGCAAAAGCAGGATCATGTTCATCAACCCGTACTTGTGTGATCATGGTTGCAACAGGAATATCTGTAATATTGCGATTCAGAAGCTCTTCTCTTAAAGCATTCTGAAGATCATAACCGATATAAGCCTGGCTCATGGCAACACAGACAGATAGAGGGGTATTGGGCTGCTGTGCGTCTTCGTGAGTCAGAGCGAGCATTGCGTTGTTGACCATACCGACCTGAGGGCCGTTTCCGTGTGCGACAACAACTTCACATCCTTCCTCGATCAGATCGACGATGGCGCGGGCTGTGATTTTGACAGCGGCCATCTGCTCCGGAAGGGTGTTGCCCAGGGCGTTTCCGCCCAGGGCAATGACAATTCGTTTTTTCCTTGCCATTTTTATTCCTCCCCGACTGATGCGATTGTTTCTACCTCACATAAAACTCCTTTTGGAAGATCTTTTACAGCAACGCAGGAGCGTGCCGGTTTTCCTGTAAAATATTTTGCATAGATTTCATTGAATGCAGCAAAATCACCCATGTCTGCAAGGAAACAGGTTGTTTTTACCACATCTGTAAAATCCGCATTCTGGCTTTCAAGAAGCGCTTTGATGTTTAACATCACCTGTTCTGTCTGTTCTTCGATCGTGGTTCCGACCACTTCTCCTGTTATCGGAGAGAGCGGGATCTGACCGGAGAAAAACGCAATTCCGTTACAGATGATTCCCTGAGAATAAGGTCCGATTGCTGCCGGTGCATTTTTGGTTTCTACATATTTTAGCATAGCTTAGTCCCTCCTTGAATATAATCCATTTCGCATCGTGTTCTAGTATAACAGGTTTTACTCAAAAACTCTAGGTGTGGATTTTTCTTCCAGCTTCTTTAAGATATCAGCAGGATCTGCAAATTTTGCAAGAAAGATCATGGCTGCGATAATATACGGTTTGTAGCTGGCTTCTTTATAAAGTGGTGTTCTGTAGCGGTCGAATACGCTGGCATCGACTTCACCGGATTCGCAGCTGACACCTGTGATATCTGCAGGCAGGCAGTGCAGGTAGAGCGCGTTACCGTCTTTGGTCGTCTTCATCAGTTCTTCTGTACAAGCCCAGTCTTTGTGCTGTGCGTTCTGTTCCAGAAGTTCTTTTTCCAGAGCATCGATTCCCGCAAAGTCACCGTTTCCATATAATTCAGTACGTTTTTCCATGGCAGCAAACGGCGCCCAGCTCTTTGGATAAACGATGTCGGCATCTTTGAAAGCTTCTGCCATATTGTTGGTCTTTGTGAAAGAACCGCCGGATTTTTTTGCATTTTCGGCAGCAACAGCTTCCACTTCCGGGAAGACTTCATATCCTTCCGGATGTGCCAGTACAACGTCCATTCCAAAACGTGTCATCAGTCCGATCACACCCTGTGGAACAGAGAGCGGTTTTCCGTAGGAAGGAGAGTATGCCCAGGACATGGCGATCTTCTTTCCTTTCAGATTCTCCACACCGCCGAATTCATGGATGATGTGCAGCATATCGGCCATTGCCTGTGTCGGATGGTCGATATCGCACTGCAGGTTGACAAGCGTTGGTTTCTGCTGAAGAATCCCGTCTTTGTGTCCTTCTGTCACAGCATCTACGACTTCGTGCATGTAGGCATTTCCTTTTCCGATGTACATATCGTCACGGATTCCGATGACATCTGCCATGAAAGAAATCATGTTGGCTGTCTCACGAACTGTCTCACCATGCGCAATCTGCGATTTTCCTTCATCCAGATCCTGCACCTCAAGTCCGAGCAGGTTACATGCGGAAGCAAATGAGAAGCGGGTACGTGTGGAATTGTCACGGAATAAAGAGATTCCGAGTCCGCTTTCAAATACTTTTGTGGAGATGTTGTTTTCTCTCATAAAACGGAGTGCGTCTGCCAGTGTAAATACTGCTTCCAGTTCGTCGTCTGTTTTTTCCCAGGTCAGGAAAAAGTCAGAGTTGTACATGTCTTTGAAGTTGAGTGCGTTCAGTTTATCGATGTAATCCTGTAATGTTTTCATAGTGTGATTCCTCCATATACTCAGGCTGTGCCTGTTGTGTTTTTTGCTATTTTGAAAATTTATTTACAATATAAAGTCGGCAGTGCAGCGTAAACAGCGGCACATACGACCAGGTCTGCCTTCCAGGTCTTTTCATTTGGTGCATGAGCCTGTGCTTCTGCTCCAGGCCCAAATCCGATACAAGGAATGCCGTTTCGTCCCATGATGGAAACGCCGTTTGTAGAGAACGTCCATTTGTCAGTCAGCGGGCGGGCTTTTCTCATCTTAGCAGTCTCTGGTGTTCCAATCCTTTCTTCTCCGTAAAGTCCCTTGTAGGCTTCTTCCAGAGCTTTTGTGACTTTGTGATCTTTTGGAATGACCCAGGTCGGGAAGTAGCATTCGATCGGATATACCAGTCCGGTATAGGATGGTCTGTCATAGTTGTACATGGAAACCGTTACATCCTCCCCATATTTCTGTACGCTTGGAAGTGCACGGATCTCATCCAGACAGCTTTCCCATGTCTCTCCGGCAGTCATACGGCGATCCAGAGAAACAGAGCAGGAGTCTGCAACCGCACAGCGGCTTGGAGAAGTGAAGAAAATCTCAGAAGTTGTGATGGTACCCCGTCCTAAGAATCTTGCTTCTTCCCATTCCGGATTATATGTTTCATCCAGCATTTTTACGAGTCCTTTGATTTCAGTTGTCTCTTCGGCATCGTTTTCGTTCAGTGCACGGACATCCTGCAGGATATCAGCCATCTTGTAGATTGCATTGTCTCCACGCTCCGGTGCAGAGCCGTGACAGGATACACCTTTGACGTCCACACGAATCTCCATACGTCCTCTCTGTCCGCGGTAGATCCCGCCGTCAGTTGGTTCTGTGGATACCACAAATTCCGGACGGACTTTATCTTCGTTGATGATGTATTGCCAGCAGAGGCCGTCGCAGTCTTCTTCCTGTACGGTTCCTGTGACAAGGACTGTATATTTGTCACTTAAAAGCCCCAGATCTTTCATGATCCTTGCACCGTAAACTGCAGAGACGATACCTCCGAGCTGATCAGAAGTACCACGTCCTCCGATCTCTGTGTCAGATTCGAATCCTTCATATGGATCGAATTCCCAGTTGTCACGGTTTCCGATACCAACGGTGTCAATATGTGCATCAAATCCGATGAGTGTCTCTCCAGTTCCCATATATCCGAGTACATTTCCCTGTGGATCGATCTCGACTTTATCAAAATCCAGTTTCCGCATCTCTTCGGCGATTCGTTCAATGTGATCCTTTTCCCCACAGCTCTCACCCGGGAATTTTACGATCTCTCTGAGAAATTTTGTCATATCCGCTTCATAGTTCTGTGCAGCTTCTTTGATTTTGTTGAAATCCATTTTAAAATCCTCCTTGATAAACATAATGAATGAAATGGTTTCCTGATCTAACGGTCATTGCCGTCCCATACGATGGATTCGTAACGTGTAGGATCGGTATCTCCTTCGGTGGAGAAAAGCAGTACCCGGGAAGTTTTATTCAGGCCCAGGTGTTCTCTTAATTCCTGATATTCGTCCATGCACATGATGCAGGCGAGCGTTCCAAACGGTGCGGCTCCGGATTCTCCGGAAGTGACCGGCGTATCTCCCTTGATCGGTGCAGCGAGCATCCGCATTCCTTTTGCAGCGACCCAGTCCGGTGCAGCAACAAAGGTATCCACATGATTCTTTAAGATATCCCAGGAAATGGTGTTCGGTTCGCCGCAGGCAAGACCTGCCATGATGGTCGGCATATCACCGTCCACGATACGGATCGTTCCGTCTCCGGCAACAGCTCCTTTGTAAAGACAGGCAGCAGATTCGGCTTCCACAACGACCACTTTCGGCGGGGTCTTGGGATAGCGGTTCGCAAAATATCCCTGAACAGCACCGGCAAGGGATCCGACACCAGCCTGGATAAATACATGAGTCGGGGCTTCGCAGCCGTCTTCATGAAGTTGAGCGTCGGCTTCCATGACCATGGTTCCATATCCCTGCATGATCCATGCCGGAATTTCTTCATAGCCGTCCCACGCAGTATCCTGCACGATGATACCATGTTCAGTTCTGGCAGCCATATCGGCAGCCATGCGCACGCATTCATCGTAGTTGCATTCTTCGATCGTAGCAGTGGCGCCTTCTTTTCGGATGTTGTTTAACCGTGTCTGTGTACTTCCTTTAGGCATCAGGACAACTGCCTTTTGTCCGAGCTTGTTGGCAGCCCAGGCAACTCCGCGTCCGTGATTTCCATCAGTTGCAGTAAAGAAAGTAGCCTGCCCGAATTCTTTTTTTAAAGCTTCGGAAGTCAGTACCTGATATGGAAGTTCACTGACATCTTTGCCGGTCTGCTGTGCAATGTAGCGTGCCATGGCAAAAGAGCCTCCCAGTACCTTAAATGCATTGAGCCCGAAGCGATAAGACTCATCCTTGATGTAAAGTGAACCAAGTCCTAATTTTTCGGCCATGTGGTTCAGTTTTACGAGTGGTGTGACACTGTATTGCGGAAAACTTTCGTGGAACGTGCGGGCTTTTTCCACCTCGGAAAGTGCCATGACCGGAAGGTTGGCATCCTCGGTCTTCGGCATATGATTGACTGCCCATTTGATTGTCTCCATGTGTAAAACCTCCTTATGATCTGCTATTTTCCTGCATCCATATAACTGTAAAGTGTAAATTTAGAAATATTGAGAAGATTTGCGACCTTATCTCCTGATTTTGTGATCAGAAACGCACCGGCATCATTCAGATAGCGGACCACCTGGATCTTATCTTCCTTGGTCATTAAAGCCACCGGTTTTCCGACCAGTGCCACGCCCTGCTGCATCAGATCGTTTAACAGCTCTTCTACATTGCGTGTGATCGTCTGCGGCGAGTGAGGCTTGCTGACTGTGTAAGTATCTGTTTCCGGTTCGGTGTGAAGAAGCGACCCCAGTGCACTGTCTATCGTAAGAAGTGCTGTGATGTCATAGTTGATGGAAAAGATATAAGAAATCTTTTCATCGGCATCCCGTATGTAAAGGGTACTGGATTTCAAAATCCGGCCGTCCTCCGTGCGTGTGAGATAAGAAAGCTTATCTTGTACTTTGGCAGCGTTTTTGTGCAAGGTCTCCAGTACGATCCCGGAAGGTCCGTCTCCGGACTTGCGGTTTGTCACCTGTCCGTTTTCAATGTGGACGATGGAGGTTTCCAGATCCTTGTTCAGATCATGAATGACAACTTCACAGGAAGTTCCGAACTGTTTTGCAATACCATGCGCCATTTGCTTTAGAAGCTTGAGTGTATGATCCATAGTCATCCCTCCCTTTGTGAAAAACATTGGTAAAATATGTCAAAAACAACTGCTTCTAAACTCATAATATCATAAAAATCCATAAAATCAATAGCTTTTCTAAAAAAGTTTTAGAATACCTAAAAAAGTTTTAGAACCGTGTTGCATTTGTGCAGTTTTGATGGTATTCTATAAACAGCAAAAGCGGTTCTGGAAGATATGCACAAAAATAGAAAACTTTCAAAAAGAAAAGGAGAGGTTTATATGCTTATTTTAGGAAACGGCAGGATGATCACAAGAGATGCGGACAATCCATATCTGGAATGCGGGGCAGTGGTGATTGACGGGACAAAAATCGTGAAGGCTGGTACGCTTTCGGAAGTGAAGGCGGCGTATCCGGATGCGGAGTTTTTGGATGCAAAGGGCAAGGTGATCATGCCTGCCTTTATCAATGCACACGAACATATTTACAGTGCATTCGCAAGAGGACTGTCCGTCAAAGGATATGACCCAAAAGGATTTTTAGATATTCTGGATGGGATGTGGTGGACGATTGACCGCAATCTGACCTTGCATGATACATATTTAAGCGCCATGGCTACATATATTGATTCGATCAAAAATGGTGTGACAACGGTATTTGACCATCATGCAAGCTTTGGGTCCGTCCGTGGTTCTTTATATGAGATTGAAAGGGCTGCGAAAGAAACCGGAGTCCGCTCCTGTTTATGCTATGAGATCTCGGATCGTGACGGGAAGGAAAAGGCAAGAGATTCCGTTATGGAAAATGCAGAGTTTATCCGTCATGCACGAAAAGAGGATACCGGCATGATCGCGGGCATGATGGGAATGCATGCACAGTTTACGATTTCTGATGAGACGATGGAGCTGGCTGCAGCGAACAAGCCGGACGGCGTGGGATATCATATCCATGTGGCAGAAGGGATCGAAGATCTGCAACATTGTCTGAAACATTATGGGAAGCGGATCGTGGATCGTCTGATGGACTGGGGAATCCTGGGAGAAAAGACACTGCTTGGACATTGCATTTATATCAACGGTCATGAGATGGATCTGATCAAAGAGACGAACACAATGGTGGTACACAATCCGGAATCCAACATGGGCAATGCCTGCGGATGTCCGCCGACGATGGAACTGGTGCACAGAGGGATCCTGACCGGACTTGGAACAGACGGATATACTCATGATATGACAGAGTCTTACAAAGTGGCAAACGTACTGCACAAGCATCATCTGTGTGATCCGAATGCCGCATGGGGAGAGGTTCCGCAGATGCTTTTTGACGGAAATGTCAAAATTGCAGAGCGTTATTTCCCGCAGAAGCTTGGTGTATTGAAAGAAGGAACTGCAGCAGATGTGATTGTTGTGGATTATGATCCGCTGACACCGATGAACGGGGGCAATGCAAACAGCCACATTTTATTCGGTATGACTGGAAAACAGGTAGTAACCACAGTGGCGAATGGAAAAGTATTGATGAAAGACAGAGAACTTGTATCTATAGATGAAGCAAAAGTGATGGCAGACTGCAGACAGGCGGCAAAAGAGCTGGCTGAGAGGATCAACGCATAAGGAGGGCATGAGGATGAGTGAAGTTATGACACCGATGTCATTTGAACAGTTGGTGGACTGGGTATTGCAGGAAAAGAAAAAAAGAGGAACCGTGTTCGGACAGCATCATGCGTACCGGGCAGATGGAACACATAACCGGACGATGTTCGGGCGTACTCTGGAGACGCCGATTGGACCGGCAGCCGGTCCGCATACGCAGATGACACAGAATATTGTGGCAGCCTACTATGCCGGCAGTCGTTTCTTTGAATTGAAGACCGTACAGATCATGGATGGAGAAGAGCTGGCGGCATGCATCAACCGTCCGTGTATCAAGGCGGATGATGAAGGATATAACTGCGAGTGGTCCACAGAGCTGACAGTACCGCAGGCAATGGAAGAGTATATCAAAGCCTGGTTCTTATTGAAAGTGATCGCCAGAGAGTTTGGACTTGGAGATATGAATGGATTTCAGTTTAATGTCAGTGTGGGATATGATCTGGCAGGCATCCAGTCCCCGAAGGTGGATACCTTCCTGAATTCCATGAAACACGCAGAAGATACAGAGATTTTCAAGCACTGCAAGGCATATTTACTGGAGCATGCGGATTGGTTTGAGTATGTGACAACAGAAGATATCGAGCAGATCCCGCCGGAAATCTGCAATTCCGTGACACTTTCCACACTGCATGGATGTCCTCCGCAGGAGATTGAACGGATCGCCATGTATCTGCTTACGGAAAAAGGATTCCATACCTTTGTAAAATGCAATCCGACACTGCTTGGATATGAGTTTGCGAGAAAGACCATGGATGAGATGGGATATGATTACATACAGTTTGGAGACTTCCACTTTAAGGATGACCTGCAGTATGAAGATGCAGTTCCGATGCTGACACGCCTGATGAATACGGCGAAAGAGAGAAAGCTGGAGTTTGGTGTGAAGATCACCAATACGTTCCCTGTGGATGTGAAACAGAATGAGCTTCCAAGCGAAGAGATGTATATGTCAGGAAAATCCTTGTATCCGTTGTCCATTTCACTGGCAGCAAAACTGGCAAAAGAATTTGACGGAAGGCTTCGTATTTCCTATTCCGGAGGAGCGGATTACTATAATATAGAAAGAATTGTGGATGCAGGCATCTGGCCAGTTACTGTGGCAACGACTCTTTTGAAACCGGGCGGTTATCAGAGGCTGACACAGATGGCAAAGCTTCTGGACAAGGAGAATGCTCCGTTTGAGAAGATTGACGTAGAAGCTGCAGGAAAACTTGCAGAAGAGGTGGTGAAAGACCCGCATCATGTGAAGGCAATGAAGCCTTTGCCGTCAAGAAAGATGAAAAAAGAAGTTCCGCTCATGGATTGTTTCGTGGCGCCGTGTAAAGAGGGATGCCCGATCCATCAGGATATCACAACGTATCTGCAGCTTGTGGGAGAAGAAAAGTATGAGGAAGCAATGGAAGTGATCACAGAGAAGAACCCGCTTCCGTTTATTACAGGAACGATCTGTGCACATAACTGTATGAGCAAATGTACCAGAAACTTTTATGAGACACCTGTTCATATCCGGGAGATGAAATTAAAAGCGGCAGAAAATGGATATGAGGCGCTGCTTGAAAAACTTCCGGTGCCGGCAGTGACAAAGGCAGGAAAAGCGGCAGTCATCGGAGGCGGCCCGGCAGGAATGGCGGCTGCATACTTCCTCAGAAAAGGCGGTATGGAAGTTACGCTATTTGAGGCAAAAGAATCTTTAGGAGGCGTAGTACGTCATGTGATCCCGCCATTTCGTATTTCGGAGGATGCCATTGAAAAAGATGCGGAAATCTTAAGAAAGATGCAGGTGGACATCCGCTGTAATACAAAGGTGGAATCTTTGGAAGAACTGAAAAAGCAGGGATATACAAAAATCGTACTGGCAGTGGGAGCTCCGGTTCAGGGAAGCTTAAAGCTGGAAAGCGGAATGCCGAAAAATGCACTGGAATTTCTGGCAGAATTTAAACAGACAGACGGTAATGTTTCACTTGGAAAATATGTGGTTGTTATCGGAGGCGGAAACACAGCCATGGATACTGCAAGAGCGGCAAAACGAAACGCAGGCGTGGAGCATGTTTATCTGGTTTACAGAAGAACGAGACGGTATATGCCGGCGGATGAAGAAGAACTGGTGATGGCCCTGGAAGATGGAGTGGAATTCAAAGAGTTATTGTCTCCTGTAAAACTGGAAAACGGCCAGCTTCTCTGCAAAGTGATGCAGCTTTCCGATTATGATGTATCGGGCAGAAGAGGAGTGACAGAGACCGGGGAGACAGTTTGGGTTCCGGCAGATACGGTGATCGCTGCAGTTGGAGAAAAAGTGCCGACAGACTGGTATCAGGCAAACGGTCTGGCAGTATCGGAAAAGGGAAGATTATATGTCGATGAAAAGACATTAAAAACCAGTGATGACAATGTCTATGCAGCAGGCGATGGTCTGTATGGACCGGCAACAGTTGTAGAGGCGATCCGGGACGGACGAAAAGTGGCTGAGGCAATTGCAGGAGAAGTGTTGGCGCGTGATTTTGATAAACTGGCAGAGGAAGAAAAGGTCTATGCCAAGAGAGGGGTATTAAAAGAGGAACAGAAAGAGACAAAAGAGGCAGGCAGATGCCTGGGATGCTCGACAATCTGTGAAAACTGCGTAGAAGTCTGTCCAAACCGTGCAAACATTGCCATTCAGGTACCGGGGATGGAAAAACACCAGATCATCCATGTAGATTATCTGTGTAATGAGTGCGGCAACTGTAAGAGCTTCTGTCCATATTCCAGCGCTCCATATCTGGATAAATTCACACTTTTCGCAACAGAAGCAGATATGGAAAACAGCAAGAATCAGGGATTTGCAGTTCTGAATCAAGAGACCCGACGCTGTAAGGTGCGCTTCTTTGGAAAGACCTTTATCTGGGAACCGGAGAAACCGGCAGATCTTCCGGATGGACTGGGACGCATGATTGAAACTGTGTGCAGGGATTACTCTTATTTGATTCGGTAAAATCAAAGGTTGCAGGATCTGTAGGATTTCGGTAAAGTGAAAGGGGCTTCTGATGAAGAAGCCCTAAAAAAAGAAAGAGACAGCAAACAGACATGACAAGTATATGGAAATGGGAAAGCGGAAATCTACAGATCAAGAAGTCCCTCTTAGATGGACTGCAGATTACAGAGACAGCAAAAGAAGTGATCTCTGTAGTCGGAGCAGGAGGAAAAACAACTACGATCCGCAGGCTTACGGATGAAATGGAAAAAAGACAGAAAAATGTGGCAGTGACAACGACCACACGGATGAAAAAAGAACCGCAGTTTTTACTCGGTGCGGATGCAGAGCGCATTGCACAAAGATGGGGGCAGACTCATCAGGTGTGGTTTGGAGAACAGGATGATCATCCGGAAAAGGTCAGAGGTGTTTCAGAAGCGCTTCTGGATGAGGTGAGAAAGTATGGTCCGGATTTGTTTTTGATCGAGGCAGACGGAGCCAGAAGGCTTCCCTGTAAAGTACCGGAGTCGTGGGAGCCGGTCATCTATCAAAAAAGTACACGGGTGCTGGCAGTTTACGGTCTGGACGCAGTGGGAAAGACCTTTCGGGAGGCGTGTTTTCGTCCCGGGCTGGCAGCAGAAATTTTGGAGAAGAAGATAACAGACCCGATATCAGCATTGGATATCGCGCGGCTGGCACTTGAAAGCCGCGGCGGGAAAAAGAATGTCAAAGAAACCATGCGGTATCAGGTGATTTTAAATAAAGCAGACACCAGGCGAAGAAGACAGTTTGCGCAGGAAATCTGCCGGGAATTGGAAAAACGCGGGTTTGCAGATGTGACAGTGACAGCAGAAGGAAGGCAGGAAGAAAAATGAAGATTGTAATCAAAGGAGCAGGAGATCTGGCAACAGGAATTGCCTCTCGCTTATACCATGCAGGACATCAGATCGTGATGACAGAGATTGCGGTTCCGCTGACCGTGCGGCGAAGCGTGGCGCTCTCCAGAGCAGTTTACGAAAACGAGGCAGAGGTGGAAGATTTAAAAGGGGTGCTGGTAAAGGATGCTGCAGAAGCAGACAGAATCTTACAAAGAGGAGAGATTCCGGTACTGGTGGATCCAGAAGCAGATATTATCAGGTCGTTTCATCCGGATGTAGTAGTGGATGCAATCCTGGCAAAGAAGAATCTGGGAACCCGGATCACGGATGCGCCGTTTGTCATCGGTGTAGGACCGGGATTTTACGCAGGAAAAGACTGTCACTGTGTCATCGAGACAAAAAGAGGACATACACTGGGAAGTGTGATCTGGGAAAAAGAAGCAATCCCAAATACCGGAGTTCCGGGAAATATAGGCGGCTTTACAACCGAGCGTCTGATCCGTGCCAGTGCAGATGGAATCATGGAGCCTGTGGCAGAAATCGGAGATACCGTAGAAAAAGGCCAGCTTGTTGCCAGGACCGGGAAGCAGCCGGTCTATGCAAAGATGAGCGGAATTGTCCGCGGAATGCTCCAGAAGAATGTACAGGTCACAGAAGGATTGAAGATCGGAGACATTGATGCCAGATGTGAACCAGAGCATTGTGGTACGATCTCGGACAAAGCAAGGGCAGTCGGAGGCGGTGTGCTGGAAGCGGTATCTTTGTTTGGACAGATCTATGGAAATTATGGAGTGGCACTTCTGGCAGCAGGGGAAGCAAAACGGTTTGGAAGTGACAAGTTGTCGGAAAAATTTCAGGGAATCCCGCTTTATCGGCATGCACTTGAGAAGCTGGAAGCATTTTCGGGACTTTCCAGGGTGGTCGTGACCGCAAGAGAAGCACTGGCAGAAGAAGCGCAGCGCCTGGGGATCCATATTGTAGAGAACAGACAGCCGGAACAGGGAATTTCACATTCTGTCAGTTTGGCGCTGCAGGAACTGCTCTCACAAAATCCAGACCTGGAGGGTGTGTTGTTTCTGGTCTGCGATCAGCCGGGAATCCAGGCTGCTACAATCCAGAAGATTTTAAAAGAGGGATGCCTTCATAAAAACAGCATTGTCTGTGCCGGATATGATGGAATGCGCGGAAATCCGGTATTGTGGGGAAGCACGTATTTTCAGGAGCTTATGCATCTGACCGGGGATACGGGCGGCAGACAGCTGATGAAGCAATATGAAGAGAAGATCCGGATCGTGGAGTGTGCGCCGGAAGAATTAAAAGACATTGACAGGAGAGAAGACATGACGGAATAAAACGGGGAGTACCCCAAAGGAGGTTTTCATATGCTGATGGTTCATGTAAATGGAAAAGATTATGAGGTGGAGCAGGATACGAAGCTGATGCGGTTTCTTCGGGATGATTTAAGGCTTACTTCAGTAAAGGACGGATGCAGCCAGGGCGCGTGCGGAACCTGCACGGTGCTGGTGGATGAAAAAGCCACAAGGGCATGTATTCCAATGCTTTCCAAGCTGCAGGGAAAATCTGTAGTCACAGTGGAAGGGCTGAGTGAACGGGAAAAAGAAGTTTATGCATATGCATTTGCAAAGGTCGGCGCGGTGCAGTGCGGATTCTGCATTCCGGGCATGGTGATGTGCGCCAAGGGGCTTCTGGATCAGAATCCGGACCCGAGCCGTGTTGAGGCGGCGGCAGCCATTCGGAATAATATCTGCCGGTGTACCGGATACCAAAAGATCATCGAGGCGATCCTGCTCTCAGCAAAGATGTTTCGGGAAGATCTTCCGGCCAAAGAGAACAGCGGCGTGGTCTCTGTCGGGGCACCGATCCTGCGTGTGGATGCAAAGGAGAAAGTTCTTGGAACCGGGCAGTATCCGGATGATGTGTATTTGGATGATATGATCTATGCCAGTGCGGTGCGCTCCGAATATCCAAGAGCAAAAGTGCTGGCGATCCATACAGAGAAGGTATTGGAATTAGAAGGTGTGATCGGAGTATATACGGCGGATGATATTCCGGGTTCTGTGAAGGTGGGACATCTGAAACCGGACTGGGATACAATGATCCCGGTCGGACATGTGACACATTATCTGGGAGATGCCATTTGTCTGATCGCAGCAGAGACACCGGAGATTCTGGAACGTGCAAAGGCATTGGTAAAGGTGGATTACGAAGTGCTGCAACCGGTGCTGGATCCGTTTGAAGCATTAAAGGAGGACGCACCCCGCATTCATCCGGGAATCCAGCCGGATGGAAATGTACTCGCCCATGAGCATCTGGTCAGAGGAAATGCAGAAGAAGTGATCGCCAACTCGAAATATAAAGTGACCAGACATTATGAAACTCCGTGGACGGAACATGCCTTTTTGGAGCCGGAGTGTGCAGTGGCCATGCCGTTTGATGACGGTGTATTTATCTATTCTTCGGATCAGGGAACCTACGATACCCAGCATGAATGCAGTATGATGCTTGGACTTCCACCGGAAAAAGTGATTGTGGAAAACAAGCTGGTAGGGGGCGGATTCGGTGGAAAAGAGGATGTCAGTGTACAGCATCATGCCGCACTGGTGGCATACCTGACAAAGCGTCCGGTTAAAGTAAAGCTGTCCAGACAGGAAAGTATCACCGTGCATCCCAAACGGCATCCGATGTGGATGGATATTACCACAGCATGTGATGAGAACGGATATCTGACTGCAATGAAAGCTGTAGTTGTATCGGATACAGGTGCGTATGCATCTCTGGGCGGACCGGTTCTGCAAAGAGCCTGTACCCATGCGGCAGGGCCTTACAATTTCCAGACCATTGACATTGACGGAAAAGCCGTGTATACCAACAATCCGCCGGCTGGAGCATTTCGCGGATTCGGCGTGACACAGACCTGTTTTGGAGCAGAACGGAATCTGGATCTGCTGGCGGAGATGGTGGGAATCTCTCCATGGGAGATTCGATATCGGAATGCGGTGCGGCCCGGACAGGTGCTTCCAAATGGACAGATCGCAGATGCTTCTACAGGAATTGCAGAGACACTGGAGGCTGTCAAAGAGATTTATGAACAGGCGCCGTATGCGGGAATCGCCTGTGCGATGAAAAATGCCGGTGTAGGCGTGGGACTGCCGGACTGGGGAAGATGCCGTCTGCTGGTGCAGAATAAAATGGTACAGATTCATGCGGGAGCTTCCTGTATCGGTCAGGGACTTGGAACAGTCCTGACACAGGTGGTTTCGCAGACCGCTCAGATTCCGGTGGAGCAGATTTGGTACTGTCCTGCAAACACATCCAATTCTCCGGATTCCGGAACGACATCCGGTTCCAGACAGACATTGATCACAGGAGAAGCGGCAAAACGGGCCTGTGAAAAATTGTGTGAAGATTTAAAGACACATTCACTTCAGGAACTGGAAGGAAAGGAATACTACGGAGAATATCTTGCAAAGACGGATAAAATGGGCAGTGATGTTCCGAATCCGGTTTCTCATGTGGCATATGGATATGCAACACAGGTCTGTATTTTGAATGAAGATGGAACGATTCAGAAAATGGTGGCAGCCCATGATGTGGGGAAAGCCGTAAATCCAATCAGTGTGGAAGGCCAGATTGAGGGCGGTGTTGTCATGGGAATGGGATATGCACTGACAGAACAGTATGAGATCAAGGAAGGGCGTCCGGTTTCCAGATTTGGAACACTGGGATTGTTCCGGGCAGATAAAGTACCAGAGATTGAGCCGTTGATCATCGAAAAACCGGGAATTGAGCCGGGATATGGTGCAATCGGAATTGGAGAGATCACATCAATCCCGACAGCTCCGGCGATCACGGGAGCCTATTATAAACTGACCGGTGAGTTCCAGACGAAGCTGCCGCTTCATGGAACACCGTATGAGAAGAAAAAGAAATAAAGAAGAAATGAGCAGGCGCTGATTTCTCAGGAAATTCAACGCCTGCACGATTTACACATCAAGTTGTTTTTGAAAATAACTTGATGTATAATAAAAGAAAAACACAAAACGAGGAGGTATGAGATGAAACGAAGAAAAATCTGGAGTATTCTGGCACTGGCAGCATTGACAGGTTCCCTGCTTGCAGGATGCGGAGAAGTAAAAACAGAAGAACAGACAAAAGAAACAAAGCAGGAGGAAAAACCGGTAGAATTACTGGTGGCTGCTGCAGCGAGTCTGGAATATTCTTATGAAGAAGAACTGCTTCCTATGTTTGAAAAGGAAAATTCGAATATTACCGTAAAAGGCACCTATGACAGTTCGGGAAAATTACAGACACAGATCGAAGAGGGGATTGAGGCAGATGTCTTTATGTCAGCGGCGACGAAGCAGATGAATGCGCTGACGGAGCAGGGATTGGTGGAGAAGGACTCTGTGGTAGATCTTCTTCAGAATCAGATCGTACTGATCACAGCAGTAGATTCTACGCTGGATCTGCAGAACTTTGAGGATATTACCAAAGCAAATGTGATCGCAATCGGAGATCCGGAAAGTGTTCCGGTAGGACAGTATTCGAAAGAAGTGCTGACCAATCTGGGAATCTGGGATGCAGTGTCTGCAAAGGCAAGCCTCGGAACCAATGTTACAGAAGTTTTAAAATGGGTAGAAGAGGGCAGTGCAGATGCCGGAATCGTGTATGCGACAGATGCAGCAACTACAGATAAGGTGAAAGTAGTGGCAGAAGCACCGAAAGACAGTATGGCAGAGCCTGCAATCTATCCGGTCGGCGTGGTAAGCGCATCGAAGCACAAAGACGCAGCAGAAAAATTTGTAGAGTTTTTACAGTCCGAAGAGGCGCTGAAAGTATTTGAATCCTACGGTTTTCAGAAGAATGCAGAGTAACTGGGGAAGGAGAGCACATGGAGATTTCACCGATCATTGTTTCTATGAAAACGGCTTCTGTGTCCATTGTGATCACTTTTTTTCTGGGACTGGCAGCCGCATATGGCGTGGAGCGTATCCGCAGCAGAAAGCTGCAGTTGGTCTGTGACGGTATTCTGACGCTTCCTCTTGTCCTGCCGCCTACTGTGGCAGGATTTTTCCTGTTGTACATCTTTGGGGTAAAACGCCCGGCGGGAAGATTTTTTCTGGAATTTTTCGGAACAAAGATTGCATTTTCATGGCAGGCAACAGTATTGGCAGCAGTGGCGATTTCGTTCCCTTTGATGTACCGTTCGGCAAGAGGAGCGCTGCAGCAGGTAGATGAAAACCTCCTTTATGCAGGCAGGACGCTTGGGATGTCCGAATGGTGCATTTTCTGGAAAGTATGGTTTCCAAACGCTATGTCCGGAATTTTGTCAGGCGGAATCCTTGCATTTGCAAGAGGATTAGGAGAGTTTGGAGCAACCGCCATGATCGCAGGAAATATTGCAGGAGAGACCAGAACGCTTCCGCTTGCAGTCTATTCCGCGGTGTCAGCCGGAAATATGGAAGAAGCGCATCAGTATGTGTGGATTCTGGTGATCATTTCATTTCTGGTAGTGACAGGAATGAATGCGGTTACGCACGGATTTCAGAAATTTAGCCGGAGGTAGTACAGATGAACGTATTAGAAGTGGATTTTGAGAAAAAACTCAAGAACTTTTCCCTGCATGTACAATTTCAGGCAGAAGGCGGATGTATCGGAATTCTGGGCGCCTCAGGCTGCGGAAAAAGTATGACATTCAAAGCGATTGCCGGAATCGAGACACCCGATTCGGGAAAAATCTGCCTGGGAAAACGGGAATTGTTTCACAGAGGTCATAAAGTAAATCTGCCGCCCAGAAAACGCAGTGTGGGATATTTGTTTCAGAGTTATGCCTTATTTCCCAATATGACAGTGTTTCAAAATATTGAAGCAGGGATTCAGGGAAAAAAGGCGGCGAAAAGAGAGCGGGCAATGGAAATGATGGAAAAATTTCATCTGTCAGAGCTGGCATCCGGTTATCCCGCCCGTCTTTCCGGAGGGCAGCAGCAGAGAGTGGCCCTGGCGAGGATACTGGCTTGTGAACCGGAACTGCTCCTTTTGGACGAGCCGTTTTCTGCACTGGACAGTTACTTAAAAGAAGAACTCCAGTTTGAGTTGAAACAGCATCTCCGGGAGTTTGGAAAAACGACAATCATTGTAAGTCATGACCGGGATGAAATATACAAGTTGTGTGACAGAACGATGGTGATGGGGCAGGGCGAAATTCTGATTTCAAAAGATACGAAAGAACTGTTTGAACAGCCGGAGCGTGTTATTGCAGCGAGGCTGACAGGATGTAAAAATATTTCGAGAGTAAAAAAACGTGGAATGCATAAAGTGTATGCAATGGACTGGGGCGTGGAACTGACGGTAGACCGGAAAGTTTCAGAAAAAATCACCCATGTAGGAATTCGGGCGCATGATTTTCATCCGGCGGATGCTTCGTCACATGATAGTGAGAATAAAATTCCGGTGGCTGTGGACCGCGAGGTACGCGCGCCGTTTGAGTGGACGATTTTATTTCGAAACAGAGAAAATCCGAAAGAAAATATGTGGATGAAGATGGAGCGGGAACAGACACAGATCCCGCAGTTGGTACAGGTGGACCCGAAACGAATTTTGCTTTTAGAAGAATAGGAGGATGTGAGAGATGTTTCATCCGACATTAAAAATTAAAATATATCAGGAAGATCTGGTATTTGGACCGGGACTGGTCATTTTGATGGAGCACATTCTGGTGACGGAGTCCATGAAGGATGCCTGCGGGGAAATGGGAATGTCCTACAGCAAAGGCTGGAAGATCATCAACCGGGCAGAAAAAGAACTGGGTTATGAGTTGCTGGAGCGCAGGCACGGCGGAAAAAGCGGTGGAAAATGTACAGTGACAGAAAAAGGAAAGTCCCTGATGAAGCGCTATCGCCAGATGGAAGAAGAAACAAGGGACTGCCTGCAGAAGAGCTTTGAAAAGTATTTTCCGGAATATCAAAGGATTCGGTAGATTTTCCTTTCATTCAGAAGTATAATAAAAAACAGGTCACAGAACAAAACAGTGAGCCGGAAATGGAGGAAAAAAGATGCCGAACTGGACAAGAGGACAGCTGAAAAACAATGCAAAGATGAATTTTTATAAAAATTACTGGATGTGCGTAGGCATGGCATTGATTTTGACACTTGTGCTGATGATGGAGCCGGATGGACCGAAAAAAGAGATCATGTTGAAGATCAGAGATTACACCGATATTCTTCCTGCTTATGGATATCAGGGCTGGTTGTCAAGTCTGTTTGATGGGTTGGGATACTGGTTTGGAGTATTATGGTCCGTTTTTTCATTGTTTATTGCATTGGCACTGCTTCTGATCAAGATTGTTGTGGGAAACGTGGTCTATGTAGGCGGCATTCGTTTCTTTATTCAGAACAGGAGAGAGAATCCGTCTGCGGGAACTATCTTTTTCGGATTTCAGAATGGAAATTACGGAAACATCGCATTGACCATCTTTTTGAAAGATCTGTATACTGCACTTTGGACACTTTTGCTTGTTGTGCCGGGGATTATCAAGCACTATGAATATCGGATGATTCCATATATTCTGGCAGAGAATCCGACAATGCCAAGAGAAGAGGCATTTCAGATCAGCCGCCGTATGATGATGGGGCAGAAAATGGATGTATTCGTATTGGATCTTTCATTTATCGGCTGGTTTATTTTAGAAAAGATTTCATTTGGACTGGCAGGATTATTTTTTGTAAGACCTTATTATGAGACTGTATTTGCAGAGCTGTATGAGGCAAATAAACAGAAGGCATACCGGGAGGGATATATCCGGTAATATGAAAAGGGGCTGCATCAGGACTTTCATCCTGTGCAGCCTTGAGAAAAGGGAAAATTTATCTAAAATTAGGTAATGTCAAAAATAAATATCTGGGCGAAGTCCAATGACCACAGATGCGCTGCATGTGCAGCCATCGTCTTCTGTTTTTGTTGATAGATATAGAATACCAGTGAATTGTGAATGAGATGTGACAAGAAGTGAAAAAATATCTTAATTAAATGTAATGAAAGTATAAAAAGGAGCTTATAGATTTTTTAGAATTAGGAAGTCTGATTGACGAGATGCATCGTGTTTTTGGAAACAGAGTTCCAGAAATCCCTGCGTGCATCGTACTGCTCCAAAAGCCAGGAAATCGCAGCATCCATTCCATCCTCGGTTATGGGAAATGTATTCTGTGTTTTTTGTTCGTCTGGTGTCTTTTCAAATGACCATGGCTCCGGATATACAAATACGAGAAAGTTTTCTTTTGTATCGTCAGCACAAAAATAATAGCGCATTCCAAAATGAGAACCTGAAAAGGGTTCTTTTTTTAATCCTTTGACAGGGATGAGTTTCTTATCAATCATGGTGTTCCCTCCTGAAAAGTTATTAACTATAGAGTAACACTGCATCAGAGAAGATGCAAGAATAAAAGGACAAAAGGAAAGAGCCACATTTCTGTGACTCAAAGGGGGAAAAAGTTTATGAAAAAGTGTTCTGTTCTTTTGAACAATTATAGTATAAAAAGAAATTGTGTAAAAAATGTGATATAAATTTGAATCTAATGTTAATAAAACCAAAAGAAATTGTGAAGCACTAATTTTGTCCGGCACTTTCTGCAAAATCAGTTGTGACCAGCTTTTCATAAGGCGCGCGGGATTTTAATTCGCCTGCACTTTCCAGAATATCCTGAAGCAGTTCAAAACTGTCACGTTCAAAGATTAGGTTTTCTTTCCAGGAATCCTGTTCATAATATCGGGATACGATGGTGGTGATTGTGGAAAGGTCTGTTTCCGGGAATTGCGGTTCAATGATTTTGGCAATCTCTTTGGGAGAATGTGTCTGTACGTAGTCCATTCCCTTTTGCAGGGCATTTACAAATCCCTGAATGGTATCTGAATGTTCGATGATATAGCTTTTGCGGGCACTGAAAGCGGTATAAGGAACGTATCCGCTGTCGGTTCCGAGAGAAGCGACCACATATCCTTTCCGGCCTGTTTCCAAGGATGTGGCTCCTGGTTCAAATTCTACGGTATAGTCGGCCTGACCTTCTGAGAATGCGGCGGCAGTGGAACCAAAATCAATGTTTTGTACAATGTTCAGATCGGTTTTCGGATCCATACCGTGTTGTTTTAAGATATATTCAAAAACCATTTCCGGCATTCCACCTTTTCGTCCGCCAAGTACAGTGCTTCCTTTTAAATCTGTCCACTCAAAATCGGGCATCTCTTCTCTGGCAACAAGAAAATTGCCTGCGCGCTGGGTGAGCTGGGCAAAGTTTACAACAAAGTCAGAAGCGCCTTCGTTATACGTGTAAATGGAAGCTTCCGATCCCATAAATCCGATATCTGCTTCACCAGAAAGTACAGCAGTCATTGTTTTATCGGCTCCAAATCCCGTGACGAGCTCCAGTTCAATGTCCTCTTGCCGGAAATAATCTTTTTCAATGGCAACATACATAGGGGCATAGAAAATCGAGTGTGCAACTTCATTTAAGGTGAGTTTTGTCAATTCCTCTTTGGAAGAATCCGGATTGCCGCCGGCCGGGGTACTGTTGTTTGAAGAGTGGCATCCCGTAAGCAGGATCATGGATGCGGCAAGAAGAAATGTGAGAATTCTTTTTTTCATAAGCACTCCATAGTTTTTAAAGATGTTACTAAAAGTATATGCCGGAAAAAAAGAAGCGTGAAAAAAACCGGTCTGAATGAAATCAGACCGGCATAAAATTATAATTTAAAATTAGTAGTTATCGTGATCCTCTTCGAATGGATCATCATAATCATCAAAGTCTTCGTCTTCCTCAGTGTCACGTCTGGACAAGATCGTCAGGATCAGGAAGATCACTGCAAGTACAACACATGCGATCGCACTGTATAAGAGCATCTTGTCATCACCATGTTTCAGGAAACCGATCACGCTGCATCCGATATAAAAGAGCATCGGGAGCAGGAATGCAAAAATCGTATTGCTCTTCTGAAGAATGAGAAGAAGCAGTCCGGAGATCAGCATGCAAAGTGCCATGATGACATAGAAAGTACCAATGTTGGAATTACTTCCGGAGGTAATGCTGTCCAGTCCGCTGATCACTCCTTTGTATGTAAAGAAACCAAACGCTACGATAGAAAGAAGTCCGAAAATCACACGGAGTACCCGGAATCTTGGAGTGATGTAATCATCCTCATATTCTTCCTCGTCATCGATTTCTTCCGGTTCTTCTACTGGCTTCGGCGCCGGCTTGCGTTTGTGTACAGACTTTCTGTCCGGATCAGATGCAAGCATATCCTCGTAACTTTTTTTCACTGCACGTTCACGTTTTGCACGTACTTTTTCAGAAGGAATATTACCGTAACGCTGCCCTTCTTCGGAAGGTTCCTGTTTGAATTCTTCCGGAACAGAAATCACTCTTGTTTTTGAATCTGCAGGAGCCGGGCGTTTTTTCTTAGGTACAGCATCAGAAGCTTCGGAAGCAAGACGTTTTTTCCGAGGCGCTTCTTCAGAATGATCAGAGACCGGACGTTTCTTTTTCGGTCTTTCGGAATGCTCAGAAACAGGTCTTTCGGAAGCTGGACGCTTCTTTTTCTGTACAGGATGTTTTTGCTCGTCTGTGTGCTCAGCGATTTTCTTTTGTTCTGTTGCTTTTGTTTCTTCTGTTTTTTCTACAGGTGCTTTTGGCGCCTCCTGCTTTGGAGCTGCTTCTGTATTTTTTGCTACAGAAGCAGCCGGTTTAGGAGCCGATTTTTTTGCACGTTGTTTGTCAAGATTCCATTGTTTTTTGCAGTCTTTGCAGATTGCGTATTCGTTTAAAACCGGATTGCCATTTTCATCAACCCCTACTTGCTTTTTCTGTAAAATGACATCCTTTCCACATTTTGGGCATTTCATTATTTATATCTCTCCTTTGTATCACTTGTTGTGACTCGTTTTACCTACGATAAAGACATTATAGCATTTTGTTTGACGAAGAACAACGTTTTTTGTCAAATTATCGTGATTGGAGAGCGGGTGTGTTACTGAACAGTAACCGGGTGTGATCCCCCTATGATTTTGGTTTGACGAGTGGAGTCTGATATTGATAAACATCATTGTAGGCATCAAGCTCGTCCTCGGATTCGGGCAGCGCCGGGATCAGTCCGGTGCAGTCTGTGGAGGAAGCGGCATTTTTTAAATAATCATAATGGTCAATCAGTTCTTGATTTTTTTTCATTTCTTTTTGTTTTTCTTTATCCAAAATTATCACCTCGGATTTAGTGTATCCATGATGAAAAATTGTATTCAGAACAAAATGTGGTATACTGAATAAAAAATCAAAAGAAATGGAGTGGATAAATTATGAGATTGATCGCAGATACACACGCACATACAATTGCAAGCGGACATGCATACAGTTCTTTGAAAGAAATGGCATATGCAGCATCAAAAAATGGACTGGAAGTATTATCTTTGACAGAACATGCACCTCAAATGCCGGGATCTTGTGAGGAGATTTATTTCCGGAATTTTAATGTGATCCCGCGCGAAATGCATGGTGTGAAACTGCTTCTTGGAACGGAGCTCAACATTATGAATCCGAACGGAGATCTGGATCTTTCAGAATCTCTCTGCCGAAATCTGGACATTGTGATCGCATCGATTCATTCTCCATGTTATGGACTTGATCATACCAGAGAAGAAAATACGAAAGCTTATACGGCAGTTATGAAAAAGCCGTATGTTGATATTATCGGGCATCCGGATGACGGCAGATTTCCGGTAGATTACGAAGTGCTGGTTCAAACTGCAAAGGAGACAAAGACGCTTTTGGAGATCAATAACAGTTCCTTAAGACCGGATGGATTCAGAAAAAATACCAGGGAAAATGTGCTGCAAATGTTAGAATTATGCAAACAATATGAAGTTTGTGTGACAACGGGAAGTGATGCACACATTGACGTGGATGCTGGAAATTTCAGCTATGTAAAGGAAGTTTTGGAATTTTGCAAGTTCCCGGAAGAGCTGGTGGTGACAACAGATTTTAATAAATTAAAGGAATTTTTGAATAATTATAAAGAATCGTAATATTTCTTTAAAAAATTGAAAATTGTCTGAATCTCTAAAATCTCTATAAAAAAGTGGACTTTAAAAATTTAGTGTGATAAAATGTAAAAGTAGTGACCTGACTGACAAAGGAGAGGTAAGAGATGAGTAAAAAAATCAGAACAGAAGCAGTAGATTACCTGTTTGATGCAATCTTGAGTCTGAAGGACAAAGAGGAGTGTTATACATTCTTTGAAGATATTTGTACCATCAATGAATTGCTCTCACTTTCCCAGAGATTTGAAGTGGCAAAGATGTTAAGAGAGCAGAAGACATATCTGGAGATTGCAGAGAAGACAGGCGCATCCACAGCAACGATCAGTCGTGTGAACCGGTCATTGAATTATGGAAATGACGGATACGATATGGTGTTTGAGCGGATGGAAAAATAAAAGATGTGAAGAAATAAAAATGCCCGGCCAGTATAGCCGGGTATTTTTATTTCTTATGGGAAGAATCTTCGCTGGAAAACGTATCGATCAGTTTTTCAATCATCATTTTTTTTACGTATACGTCAAAACTCAGGCTGCAGATAAATGCCAGAATCTGAAAAGTATCTTTGCTGGTATCGGGAATCTCGGAAAATGTCTCTCCGGCAGTCTCCCAGGCAGAAGCGATATTTTCTTTGAGCGGTTCAAGCTGGCCTTTGCACATGGTGCAGATCTGCTGGTACATATCGGCAAGGCTGTAAGCATCCTTGTCAGAATCCTGACCAAAGCCGGCATCTGTCATCGGCTTTAACAGTGTCTCGATATCCTTGATGGAAAGAATACTTTTAAAATAGTAAATAAAAATCAGAAGGAGCAGATGATCCTTGGAATATTTCTTTTTAACAGGCGGCGGAAGCAGATTGTTCTTCGCGTAATTGTTGATCATGGTCTTGGTCAGAATCTTGTCATCTGCGTAGCGCTTGGTTGAAGAAAGCTGAGTATCCATAAATGTGGTCACCTGATCCATATATAAGTCGATATTCGGAATATCCTCGGGATGAATGTAGTCGATCCGGGACAGACTTTCCAGTATGCTGTTTAAAATATCATTTGTATCAATTGTCATATAATCACCTCGATGTACTTATTATATAGTAATGAAAACCAGATAGTCAAGCAGTATTTATTATTGATATATGATCATAACGAGAGTAAACTAAAAGAAAAACGGGAGGATTTCAGATGTTGAAAGCAGAACTCAGTCGATTTAAGGTAAAAGAAGGAAAATCCGGGAAAGTAGATGAATGGATGGCCTTTCTGAATGAACATATGGAAGATACACTTTTTACCTTAGAGAATGAAAAAATGTTTGTAGAATCGATTCACCGGGAAGTGGTCAACGGAACAGAATTTCTGTATTGGTACTCTGTACAGGGAGAAGGTGGTACAGAGGTGTACGATTCAGCAAGCTATATCGATATCAGGCATCTGGAATATTGGGACGAATGTATCGATGATAGTTATAAAGATAACGATATCCCGGCAGAAGTAGTGATGATTCCTCATAAGATCAGAGATGTTATGAAGTGAATACAGTCATTAAAATCTCCGCTGTTTTGTAAGGAAATGGCGGAGATTTTTTATCTGTTTCCATAATATAGTTGACTTGAACGAAACTATGTTCGATAATAGAGTCATGACAATTAAAGGAGATCAATTATGAGCATTTATGATACACTGAACGAACAGCAGAGGGAGGCGGTCTACTGCACAGATGGTCCGCTTTTGATCCTTGCGGGAGCGGGATCGGGAAAGACGAGAGTGCTGACGCACAGGATTGCATATTTAATAGAAGAAAAGGGTGTGAATCCATGGAATATCCTGGCGATCACGTTTACGAACAAGGCGGCCGGGGAGATGCGGGAGCGTGTGGATAATCTGGTAGGATTTGGATCAGAGAGTATCTGGGTGAGCACGTTTCATTCGACTTGTGTACGGATTTTGAGAAGACATATTGACCGCCTTGGGTATGATACGAATTTTACAATCTACGATACGGATGATCAGAAGACATTGATGAAAGATGTCTGTAAACAGGTGCAGATCGATACGAAGGTATATAAGGAGAGAAATCTTTTAGCGGCGATTTCGGCAGCTAAAAATGAGATGATTTCCGCGCAGGAGTATGCATTGAATGCGCAGGGAGATTTTGGAAAAGAGAAGATCGCTAAGGTATATCAGGAGTATGAAAAGCAGATGCATGCCAATAATGCACTGGATTTTGATGACCTGCTCGTGAAGACTGTGCAGTTGTTTGAGACTCAGCCGGATGTGTTGGAGAATTACCAGGAGCGGTTTCGTTATATTATGGTGGATGAGTATCAGGATACAAATACCGTACAGTTTCAGCTGGTGAGTCTGCTGGCGGGCAAATACAGAAATCTCTGTGTGGTCGGTGATGATGATCAGTCCATTTATAAATTTCGGGGAGCGAATATTAAAAATATTTTGAATTTTGAACAGGAATTTCCCGATGCGACAGTCATCAAACTGGAGCAGAATTATCGTTCTACAGGCAATATCCTGGATGCTGCGAATGCAGTGATCAGCAACAATGTGGGCAGAAAGGACAAGCAGCTTTGGACAGACAACGGCGAAGGAGAGAAGATTAAGTTCTGCCAGTTTGATACCGGATATGATGAAGCAGAATATATTGCAGATGACATTGAAAGGGAAGTAAGAAACGGGGCATCTTACAATGATCATGCGATTTTATACCGGACTAACGCGCAGTCCCGCCTGTTTGAGGAACGGTTTGTGGCACAGAATATTCCATATAAGATTGTCGGCGGTGTGAATTTCTATGCGAGAAGAGAAATCAAGGATGTGCTTGCATATCTGAAGACCATCGACAATGGAAAAGATGATCTGGCAGTCAGAAGGATCATCAATGTACCGAAGCGAGGCATTGGCCTGACTACGATCAATCGAATTCAGGAGTCAGCGGCGTCCAGAGGAATCGGATTCTATGATGCTCTTTTAGGGCTGGATCTGATACCGGGGGTGGCAAGAGGTGCTGCAAAGCTGGAAGGATTTGTGGCATTGATCGAGTACTTTAAGGGAGTGGCAGAAACTTTAAGTCTGTCGGATCTTTTGCAGGAAGTGATCGATAAGACTGGATACATAGAGAGTCTGGAAGCAGAAGGAAAAGAAGAGGCAGAGACGAGAATTGAAAATATCGACGAGCTTCGAAGCAAGGTTGCGGTTTATGAAGAGTCCCGTCTGGATCAGGACGAAAAACCGACGCTTAGCGGATTTTTGGAGGAAGTCGCATTGGTGGCAGACATTGATAGTCTGGATGAGGAACAGGATTATGTAGTTTTAATGACACTGCACAGTGCAAAAGGTCTGGAATTTCCACATGTGTATCTGGCAGGAATGGAAGACGGACTGTTTCCAAGTTATATGACAGTTACATCAGATGACAGGGAGGATATGGAAGAAGAGCGGCGTCTTTGTTATGTGGGAATTACAAGAGCCGAGCAGAAACTGACCATGACCAGCGCTATGCGGCGGATGGTGAGGGGAGAGACACAGTACAATAAAGTATCCCGGTTTATGAAAGAAATTCCATTGGAACTGCTTGACAATGGCAACCGTTCTTCGAAAATGTTTGAAGAAAGACAGGAGATTCCGAAACAGACTGCGTATACGCAGGCAAAACAGACTTTTAAGGCAAAGGCATTTTCTGCGGCTGCGCCAAAACAGTTTGCAGTCAGCAAAGAAAAGGGGCTGGATTATGGTGTGGGTGACCGTGTCCGGCACATGAAATTTGGAGAAGGAATCGTGACACAGATTACGGAAGGCGGCAGAGATTTTGAGGTGACGGTAGAGTTTGACACCGTCGGAGTGAAAAAAATGTTTGCCGGATTTGCCCGTTTGATAAAATTATAGAAATTATGTGAATTTGGCATAAATCAGTAGTAATCTGAAAATGATAGTGTTATAATAATGAAAAGCAAACCTGTACGGCGGCAAGGAGAAAGGACGTGAATATATGAGTAAAGTTGAGGAATTGATCGCAGAGTCAAAACTGAATGAATTACTGAAAAAGAAAGATGATGAAAAAGTGAAAAAGACAGTCATCTGGGTATTGGCGATTGTAGGTGCTGTTGCAGCAGTGGCAGCGATCGCATATGCGGTATATTGCTTCTTTACACCGGATTATCTGGAAGATTTCGAAGAAGATTTTGATGATGATTTCGATGATTATTTCAGTGAGGAAGATCAGGTTTAATCAGAACGAAAAGAGAACAGAAGACAGGATGTGGTCGGAATACACTGCACCCTGTCTCTTTTTTCGTCAGGAAGTATTACAAAAACAAAGAAAAGATAAGGATAAAAGAGAATGAAAAAAGGACAAGTATTAGAAGGAACGATAGAAAAAGTGGAATTTCCCAATAAAGGAGTTGTCACAGTTGCAGAAGAAGGTAAATCTGTGATCGTAAAGAACGGGATTCCGGGACAGAAGGTAAAATTTTGTGTGAATAAGTTTAAGCGAGGAAATGCAGAGGGGCGCCTGTTGGAAGTGCTGGAGAAATCTCCGCTGGAAACAAGAAAACCGGTGTGCAGCATTTTCCCGGCATGCGGAGGGTGTATGTACCAGACTATGTCTTATGAAGCACAGATGGAAATGAAGGCAGAACAGGTGAAAAACATTCTGGATGAAGCCGTGGATGGTGAATATCTTTTTGAAGGAGTGAAGGCAAGTCCGAAAGAATTTGCATACCGCAATAAGATGGAGTTCTCGTTCGGCGACGAGTATAAGGACGGGCCGCTGACATTGGGACTGCATAAAAAAGGCAGCACGTATGATGTGCTGACAGCGTCAGACTGCAAGCTGGTACATGATGACATGACAAAAATCTTAAATTGTGTGCTGGAATATTTTAAGCAGCGAAATGTCAGCTATTATAAGAAAATGCAGCATACAGGCTATCTGCGTCATTTGCTGCTTCGAAGAGGTGACCGCACAGGAGAAATCCTGGTCAATCTGGTTACAACGACACAGGAAGAACACGATATGTCTCCATTAAAAGAAGCACTCCTTAATTTGGAACTGGAAGGGAAAATCGTGGGATTTCTGCATATTTTAAATGATTCTCTTTCTGATGTGGTTCAGAGTGATGAGACCAGAATCATTTACGGGCAAGACTATTTTTATGAGAAGCTGTTGAATCTGGAATTCAAGATCACGCCGTTTTCTTTCTTCCAACCAAATTCAAGAGGGGCGGAAGTGCTTTACAGTACAGTTCGTGATTATATCGGAGATATCAACGATATGACAGTGTTCGATTTGTTCAGCGGAACTGGGACGATCGCGCAGGTGCTGGCGCCGGTGGCAAAACAGGTGATCGGTGTGGAGATTATTGAGGAAGCTGTGGAGGCAGCCAAAGAAAATGCTGCACACAACGGACTTTCCAACTGTAAATTCATTGCCGGGGACGTATTTAAAGTGTTGGATGAGATTGAGGAAAAACCGGATGTGATCGTCCTGGATCCGCCAAGAGACGGGATTCATCCAAAGGCTCTGCCGAAAATCCTGGATTACGGAGTGGACAAGATTGTGTACATTTCCTGTAAAGTGACCAGTCTGGCACGGGATCTGGAAATGATACAGGCAAGAGGATATGAGGTTGTGAAGAGTGTGGCGGTGGATCAGTTTTGTCAGACGGTGCATTGTGAAGTTGTGTGTTTGCTTTCCAAACTTAAATCGGATAAATATATATAGGTGGAGGTGAAGATGGAGGAGCTTGATTTGACCGCTGCAGAGAGCAAAGCAACATACGTTGAAATAAAGCAATATGTATTAGATAAGACAGGACTTAAAGTATCTCAATTATATATAGCACAAGTTAAAAGAAAACATAGACTGATAGAACGAATCAATTATAATTTAGGTGAAAAAGAATCAAAAGTTCCACAAGTACCACCAGAAAAGGAACGGGCAATCGAAGATGCGTTAAGATATTTTAAGATGATTTAGTGGAACAAAAGGATTTCAAATAGTAGAGGTGTTGATTATGGCTAATATTGAAAGTATCAAACAAAAAATACTTCAACTGGATGCAGGATCATTTCAAAATCTTTGCGATTCCTATTTATATAAAATAGGCTATCCGAATATAGTATCTCTTGGTGGAGAGGCGGGTACACGAAAGACCACTTTGGGTACACCAGATACTTATTTTATTGCATCAAATGGAAAGTATGTTTTTGTAGAATATACAACTCAAAAGAAAAACTTATTTGCAAAAATTAAGGATGATCTTGAAAAATGTCTTGATACGTCAAAGACAGGTGTTCCGCATGATAAAATTTCTGAGATTATTTATTGCCATACTTCATCGAATCTTACACCTCTTCAAGATAGTGAGATAAAAGCTTTATGTGAAGATATTGGAATTAAGCTTACAGTTATCGGGATTGATAAGCTTGCAGAAGACATATATCTTTTCCATCATAATCTTTCCCGTGATTTTTTGGGAATATCAATAAGTACGGGGCAAATTCAATCGTATGACGATTTTGTTAATAGTTATAATTCAAATAGAATGGCGGCTCCAATTGATACCCAATTTTTATTTAGAGAAAAGGAATTTAAAGATATTGGCGACGCTTATCTGAAAGTGGATGTTGTTATACTAAACGGCTCAGCAGGTACGGGAAAAACTCGTTTAGCTTTGCATTATGTGAAAAATCACCCAGATGCTAATAATGAGAAGGTTTACTGCATTCACAGTAATGCGTTACCAATATACGAGGATTTGAAACTTTTTATAGACAGACCCGGAAACTATTTTCTTTTTATTGATGATGCAAATCAATTGTCGGGATTACAGCATATTATTCGTTATGTTAGTATGAAGCCAGAGGGATACAACGTAAAAATACTAATTACGGTGAGGGACTATGCACTACAGAAGGTAATAAAGGATGTTCGAGAAATTACTTCGTATGAAATCGTAAACATAAACGTATTTTCAGATGATGAGAGCAAGAAATTGCTCGAAACTTCATTGGGTATTCTAAATCAAGAATATCAAGAAAGAATCATAAGAATTGCAGAGGGAAATGCTCGTATTGCTATACTTGCAGGGAAAGTAGCGTGCAATTCGAATCGTTTGGATTCTATTAATGATGTGTCACAATTATATGAAGATTATTATGGATCTTCTTTAGAGGATAATCAATTACTTCTCAACAAAAACATGTGTATGACTGCTGGTATAGTTGCTTTTTTAGAAGCAATCCATTTGGAACACATTGATACATTTTTGCCGATTTTACATGAAAAAGGATTAAATCGAGATGATTTTATTGAAAACGTACGTATACTTCATGAGTTGGAAATTGTAGATATTTGCAATGATAAAGCCGTTCGTTTTTCTGAGCAATGTTTATCTAATTATTTGTTAAAGTATGTTTTCTTTGATAAAAAACTAATTGGTTTGTCGGAAATGATTAAAGCTTGTTTTCAGAGTTATAGAGAGCGAACCATTTCCTCCGTTAATACATTACTTAATATATTTAGAAATGAAACTCTTTTCAATTTTGTTGAGAAAGAAATAAAATTATTATGGGATGAATTGTCAATAGAAAAATCACCGGCTTTCTTCGAATTTGTCAAAGCGTTTTTTCGTATTAATCCCACAGAAAAACTTCTGATTTTGCAAAATGAAATTGAATCTGAAGAAGGAGTGATTTGTGAATGGAGTGATATTGATACTGATGAAGGAAAAAACTACCAGAATGTAACAGATGATATTATTAAAATTCTTGGTGGTTTTGCAGATATGCGTGATTTGCCAACAGCCTGTGATTTGTTTTTTCAGTATTATTTTAAGCGACCAGATTTATATATGGAATTTTATCATGCAGTTAATCTATATTTTGGTATTAATAAAGATTCTGCGAACTATGGTTTTTACACACAAGTAACTTTTTTTGAGAAGATAAAAGAATATTCAGATGACTGGAAACAAGAATCTGTTGCTACTCTTTTTTTACAAATAGCAGAAGAATTTTTAAAATTACATTTTACACCAGTAGAGGGAGGACGAAAGAACACATTTACCATATATCAAATTCCATTAGCCATATCTGAAGGTGTTGAAAAATATCGAAAGCTAATTTGGGAATCTTTATCCTCTTTGTGTGAAATTGAAAAGTATAGAGCAAGAGTTAGAAAAATCCTTAGTTCTTATGGTGGCATTATTGAGGATATAAGTATTCCGGTTCTACAGTTTGACTTAAAATATATCGAATCAATTTTGGAGTCACATTTTCCGCCAGATGAATTGGAAAATTGTCTTTTAGTGAACAGAATAGTGCAAGTTTTTAGTAATATAAATTTTTCTTGTGAATCAGCATTTGCTAAATATTTTGTAGGAGAATACTTTCAATTATATTTGATTCTCAAAGGACCAGATTATACAGAAGAAGTTGGTTATGAAGAATGTGAACAACTAAAACGGAAAACGATTAATCAATACGTTTCTAATTGTAATTTAGAAATGTTTAAGAAGTTAATTGATGTTTGTAATGATATTTCTGAATTTGATGATCGTACATCTTGGGAGGTTGGAGAGGGTTTAGGAATTGCTTTTGATGCCCTTTGTCTTCAAAAAGATTGCTGTGTTGATGCAATTAAGTATTACATAGAAAAAGATACACCAAGCAATTTACACCCATATCGTTTAATTGACATACTTATTTCTTTGTTGTGCGATCAGGAAGTATATCAAATTATTGCCAGTAAGGAATATAGTCAGAAAAATGCCTGGCTATATGCTTATTATCATGAATTGCCGTCGGAGTTAATTACCCCAAAACATCTGCAAGGGCTTTATAACTTTTTGAAAGATACTTCTGACAGAGATATTACTTCATCCTCAATGCGTGATGTGGATTTTCTTGAGAAATATAATGTAATGGATAAGCAAGCATTAATAAAGGGAAGTAAAATTATTTTAGCTAAGATGGAGTATTCACCTTTTATAGTGCATATTTATTTTGATTTGCTATTTAATAATTATCATAATACACCACAGGAAGTAATCCAAAAATATAATTGTAATTTGGAATTGCTTGAAGAAATTTATTGTGCCATGCTATCGCATGATAATCACTCTGATTATAACGGACAGTTTTTGAAAGAAATATATTTGGTTAGACCTTCTATACTGGACAAATATATTCGTTATTTAATAAATAAAAATGAGGGTTCTTTTAGTGACCATCAAGAAAGGCATCGTTGCTTTTTCGATTTGGACGATTTTATAGAAATATATAATAAGATTTTTGAACAGCTATTGGAGAATTGCCAGTTTTCTAAGATGTCAGTACCATATTTTTTGGAGTCTTTATTATTACCGACCCAAAATGAGCAAAATCTATTGGGAAGACAAGACGAGTGGATTAGACAATGCATTCAACTGTTCTCTAATGATGAAACAAAAATGTATTGTCTATTTTCAGTTATATCGAAATTGGAAATTGAGAGAAAAAAGGAATATATTTTGTTGTTCCTTGAGAATAATTCATTGTTTGAAGATTTTCAAAGAATACCATTAACACCTACTTCTTGGAGTTGGTCGGGTAGTGCGGTACCTATGTATTCTGTTTGGATTGAGTTTCTTGAATCATTGCTTTCAAATTTTATAGGTTTAAAATGGATAAAGCATAAAAAGTATATCGAAACACAAATTGGTTATTTAAAAGAGCGAATTGAATCTGAACAAATTGATGAAATCTTAAGAGGGTGATTTGAAAATACATGAAAAAATAGAAAACAGGAGGGGGCCTGAATGGTGGAGAACAATAAAGATAATATAAATATTATAGGGAGCGAAATTATCATTTACCAAACAGAAGATGGGGATACAAAAATTGACGTTAAATTTGAAGATGAGACCGTTTGGCTTACGCAGGCACAATTATGTGAACTTTATCAAACTAGTAAATCTAATATCAGTGAGCATATTAAACACATTTTTGAAGAGGGTGAGCTAGAGGAAAAAGCAGTTGTTCGGAAATTCCGAACAACTGCTGCTGATGGGAAAAATTATAATACAGCACATTATAATCTTGATATGATTATTTCTCTTGGATATAGAGTAAAATCTAAAATTGCCACAAATTTCCGTCGATGGGCTACTGAACGATTAAAAGAGTACATGATAAAAGGCTTTACAATGGATGATGAACGACTGAAAAATCTGGGAGGCGGTAATTACTGGAAAGAGTTATTAGACCGTATTCGGGATATCCGCTCATCTGAAAAGGTTATGTACCGACTATAATGGTATCGTAATTTAAGACACTTTCCGAGACATTTTATAATGAATCTGAT